>Ga0172367_10000088_pt1 | contig 132255 bp, 108 predicted proteins | sample Lak10m_FD_114542 | JGI IMG/M metagenome (GOLD analysis project Ga0172367, IMG submission 114542) | Freshwater microbial communities from Kabuno Bay, South-Kivu, Congo - kab_022012_10m | ecosystem: Environmental > Aquatic > Freshwater > Lake | place: Democratic Republic of the Congo... | reverse complement strand
CTCAGCCTTGCTCCACTTCACGGGGAGGTTCTGCTCGGTGGAGATCCCGTCGCCATTTGGCCCACGCCAAGCAGGCCAGCTCGCGGCGGTGGCGGACTGGGTGGCGAGCAGGGCGGCGAGCAACGGAGCAGTGAAGGCCAGTTGAGTTTTCATGGCAACAGAGAGGCAGACGCGGGTGAGCGCGGAGAGGTTCAGGCAAACACGGGGATTCGCCGCCCTGGTCGCACCGCATCGGTTCTGGCGGTGTGCGGGTGAAGAGGCTAGCCTCCCCTCATGCCCTTTCTTGCTGAGGCCATCTTCCTGGGCTTTGGCATCGTGTTGATGCTGGCGTTGTCGCAGCCGGCGGAGCTGCGGCCCGGGCGCTGGCTGAGGATGACGTGCTCGCTGCCGGTGCTGCTGTTCATCCACTGGATGTTCACCCTCGGCATCTTGATCTTTTGCATCGGCGGGGTGGTCGCCTTCACGCTCATCTGGATGAACCACCTCACCTGGTTTGGCGCGCAGGTGGTGAGCCGACTGCTCCACGGCCGGCCGAACCAGGGCGGGGGCGGTTTCGTGCCGGATTATCGCGGTGCCCGGTCGCGCGTGGAAGACGGGGACTACGAGCAAGCGATCGAGCATGTGAAGTTCGAACTCGCGAAGGAGCCGGGCAGCTTTGAGGGCCTGTGGCTGCTCGCGGCGATTTATCAGGAGCTAAGGCAGCCCAAGCAGGCGCTTGAAGCGGTGGACCGCATCCTCGCCTGCCCAACCTCGACTCCCGAGCAGCTGGCGGCCGCGCGCGGGGCTCAACTGCAGCTGCGCGCCCTGGAAATCCAGTTGGCCAACGAGCGGGAACGGAAATAGCCTCCTGCCCTCGACATGAGCAGCCACGCGCCGCAACTCAGCCCCGCCGCCAAGGCGAACATACCGACGCACATTGCCATCATCATGGATGGCAACGGCCGCTGGGCCAAACAACGCGGTCTGCCGCGCGTCGAGGGCCACCGGAACGGCGTCGAGTCCGTGCGCGCCACCGTGCGCGCGTGCGGCGAGCTGGGCGTGAAGTATCTCACCCTCTACGCCTTTTCCGTCGAGAACTGGAACCGCCCCAAGGACGAGGTGGACACGCTGATGAAATACCTCGCGCGCTTCCTGAAGAACGAGATCGGCGAGCTGAACCGGAACAACGTCCGGCTCGAAGCCATCGGACAGATTTACCGGTTGCCGGAGTTTGTGCAGGAGCAGCTCGCCAAATCGAAGGCCGCACTGGCGAAGAACACCGGCCTCACGCTCATCCTCGCTCTCAGCTACGGCGGGCGCACGGAACTCATCGAGGCGACGCGCGCCATCGCGCAGCAGGTGAAGGCCGGCAAGCTCGACCCGGCCGAAATCAACGACCAGGTCATCGCGCAGAACCTTTACACCCACGCCTACCCTGATCCCGACCTGCTGATCCGCACCAGCGGCGAGCTGCGCGTGAGCAACTTTCTCCTCTGGCAGATCTCCTACGCGGAGTTCGTCGTCACCCCCACGCTCTGGCCGGATTTCCGCAAGCCGCAGCTCCACGAAGCACTGGAGGAGTATACGCGCCGGCACCGCCGCTTCGGCGGATTGTAGGCGCCGGCGCCGTGTTGAGGCTGTTGCCCGTGTGCGCCGCCTGCACTAGAGTGCGTTATGCAATCCGAGCGTTACACGGGCGAGGTCGTCTTCATTTACGCCTTCGACGTGGCCTACGACATGGTGCGGCAGCCGGTGAAGGAGCTGCTCGGCCAGCCAGTGGCGCAGTTCAGCGTGGACGCCAGCAAACGCAGCCCCCGCCAGCTTTCCTTCTATCGCCCGCAAATGGTGCGGCTCCCACCGCAGGAGCGCATCGGCCCGCTTGGCCCCGTGCGGGTTCACCGCACAATCAAGCTGCTGCCCATCGGAGCCATCAGCATCACCGTCCATGTGCCCTTTGAGGTGAAGAGCCTCGTGGAACTCGTCCCGTTTCATGATCTCCAGTTCAGCAATGGCTCGCTGCACGACGAGGTGAAACGGCTGGCGGAGCAGGTGCGCAACGAACTGCGCCCCTACTACATCCGGCCCGTCGAGCCGCTGGGCGAGGAGGAAGCCTACACCGTCTTTTGTTTCCAGCCGCCCGCGAATCCGGGCGAGGATTTCCGGGCCGAGGACTGGCTGGCCTGCCACCGGCGCGAGGTGGCCTCGCTGCTCACGCAGGAACACGACGTGCAACAGCTCTCGGATCAGGAGGTCGAGGAGTCCACGGGGCGGTTCCTGAGCTATTACCGGCGCGACCTCGCGGTGGTGGACTGGGACGCAGCGGTCATCGTGGACGACGCACGCAACTTCGAGGAAACGCTTTTCATCATGGAGCTGGCCAATGTGCAGCTCGCCGAGCTGGAGGCCTACGACCGCCTGCTGGACGACGCGCTCGAACGCTCGTATCGCGACCTGGCGCGGCCGCCCGCGCAACGCCCGCCCAAGGTCGTCATGCATGACCTTAAGGAAATCCGCGTGGACATGGCGCGCCTGAGCGACGAGCTGTCCAACATCTCGAAGTTCTTCGGCGACTGGCACCTCTCACGCATCTACCAGGCGCTCTCGGCCCGGTTCCACCTGGCGGAGTGGCACCGGACGATTGACGAGAAGCTCAAGACGCTCGATGACCTCTACCAACTGCTCAAGACTGATCAGAACAACCGGATGATGCTGATCCTCGAAGCGACCATCGTGCTGCTCTTCATCATTGATCTGGTCATGCTCTTCGTGATCAAGCAGTGAGCGGCTTCCCGCGGTGGAGTGCCTCGCATAACGACTGTGGTTGGAGGCTGGTGGTCTCCATGCCTCTGCTCCCTCTCCCCTCGCTGCGCGAAGGGAGAAGGCTCGCAGCGGACCTGCCGTTTTGCCGAACTTCATCAGCAATTGGTATCCGACAAAGCGCGCTCAGAACCGTGTCCGGGGCGTTCCCATTTCTATCATCATCCACTTGGAGAGCTCGAATGCTAGAAGGCAAAGCGGCACTAATCCGAATCGAATGAACCGCAAGTCCCAGATAGAGAGGTGGCGAGGCCGCCGTAGCACGATTCCAGCACTTACAAGTAAGTGGGCAATGATTGCAAACCCACCGCTGCGGGCGAGAACGATATCATAAGATGCGCTATCGCTGGGGCTGATCTGTATGCCGTTGAACAACAGGAAGACCAACACGTATTGAGCCAGGGCGATTTTTAAGGCTGACCAGCCAACTGCGGGCGGCGAGGGCGGTGAGGGCGGTGGGTTCAGGTTCGCCATGATGCTACGCTCACCGGCGACTATATAGGCAATCCCTTGGGACGGCGGGGCTTGGTAACAAGCGGGGCGACCGCAGGCGCGGGCGCGGGCGCAGGTGCCACAGCGGGCGGCGGTGCGGGCGGCAGCGGCTTGCCCGCCAGCTGGTGATACAGGTCGCGATACGCGCCGAGCATCGCGGTCATGCTGTAGAACTGCTCGGCGCGCTTGCGCCCGGCAACACCCATCTTCACGCAGGTTTCCGGGTTGGAAAGAATGCCGATGAGCGCGTGCGCGGTTTCGGCCGGGGACATGATCTTGGTGAGCCGGCCGGCGCGACCGAGCGCCTTGTCCGGCGGCGTGCGGCCGAACATGAGTTCGCGGCAAGCGCCCACGTCACTGCAGACGTTGGGCTTGCCGGCGGCCATGCCTTCGAGCACCACGAGCGGGAGGCCCTCGCTGATGCTCGTGAGCACGAGCACGTCCATGCGCGGGAGCACGTCCATGATCTTGCTCATGCCGAGGAAATGCACCTTTTCCTCAATGTGCAGCAGCTTGACTATCTTGGAGCACTCGTCGAAGTAGGTCGGATCCTCCGCGTAAGGGCCGGCGATGAGAAACTCCACCTCCGGCATCCGTTCACACACGATGCGCGCCGCACGGAGCAGCGTCTTCACGTCCTTGATCGGCACCACGCGCCCGATAAAGCCGACGTATTTCTTCTCCGGGCTGGCCTGCCAGCGCGTCATGTGCTGCTGGTAGATGGCGTCAAACCGGGTGGGCTCGATGCCGTTGGGGATGATGGAAATCTTCCGCTCGTCCGCGCCGAACTCGACTTCCGTGGCCGCGTTGCCCGAATAGAGCGTGATGATGTTCGTGGCCTGGTCGTAGGCGACCTTGCCGAGGAACATGAACAGGTTGATCCACATCTGCTTCAGCTTGCCGAGCCCCTCGCTGTAATTGATCTGGAACCGGTCCGGCTCGTAAATCCAGTCAGCCTGGCTGATCTCGGCGATGCGTTCCTTGGTGTAGATGCCGTGCTCGGTCAGGAAGAACGGCGCATGCCGGCGCCGCGCCGTGACCGCACCGAGGAAGCCCGCGTAGCCCGCCGAAACGCTATGATACACCCGCGCAGGCGGCACGAGATCCCGGGCCTTCCAGAGGTTCCAGAGCGGCAGATGCAGGAAGCGCGCGGTCCAGAAGAAATCAATGAACGATTCGTCCGGGCAGAACTCCTCGTAGCCCTCGACGAGGATTTCCCAGGCCTCGCGGTCGCGCAGGAGGTTGCCGAACCGGAAGCGTTTCTCGACCTCCTGCAGGCCATCGAGCGCGGCCCAGAAGCACGCCATCCGCTCGGTGTCAGTGCGGGCGAGATAGAACTTTGCCAGCAGGTCGTAGAGCGCGATGCGCAGCTCGGCGGGAATGCGGCGGCGGCGCTGCTCGCGCCGGGAGAGCTCGGTGTGGAGGTAAACTTCCTTCAGCGAAATGACATTGTCAGGCAGCTTGTAATGCTGCTTGGCCTTGGGGTCCTGCTTGGCACCGATGTAGAGCAGCGAGAACTTCAGCTCCGGCAGACCGGTGATGATCTGCTGCACCCACGACGACACGCCGCCGAGCACGTAGGGATACGTGCCTTCGAGAAACAGCGTCACATCGGCGACCGGCTCGGGTTGGGGGGCTGCTTTCATCAACTGGCCATGCCTGGTCGCAGCCAAAACTCCAGCGAGCCTCGCAGCACGCCGGGGGTGTTGCCCCCCGTATCAAGCTGACGCAACATCTGCGCTAGCCGCGGCCAATCGCGCTCAAGATAGGCAATTTCCGCCTCCCATGGCGTGAGGACTTCCGCCTGCCAGCCCTTCCGCCTCAGAAACTCGATGCTGGCCCGAGCCTCATCAAGACGACCGGAGCGAAGCGCGCACTTCGCCATCAGGAAGCGCACGGCCGTGTTGTCGGGCGATTGTTTGCCCGCTTCTTCCAGCAGCTCCATCGCCCGTCCGAGGTAAATTGTCTGCGTCTCGTCCGTCGCGAGGCCGAGATAGACCAGCTCGTGATACTGCTCGGCGAGCAGCAGCAGCTTGTTCAAATGACGGGGCGGCTTGGCAAGATCGGCCTCCAGTGTCTTCACGCGGCCTTCCAAGCCGGCGATGATCTGATTGAACTGCGTCTGCGCAAGAAGGCGCACCTGCTCGTCGCTGTCCTGAATCGCCTTCTGCAGAAGCGGGAGCGCCTTCTTGGGCTCGACCACGCGCAGGGCGAGGATGGCGGCGCGCCGGGCCACATCGTCCTTGCCGTTGAGAATATCGGCCACTGACCGGGGCTCCTGATGCTCCAGCGGCTCGTGCGCGGGCAGCGTGAGATACTGCGTGGTGCCGAGCACGTATTTGCTTTCGACATTCCGCGCGGGCTCAATCGTGAGCAACAGGCGATAGCCGAGCAGAAACAGCGGCCCGAAGACTGGCAGCGGGAGCGCAAAGCCCAGCACCAGCGCGGAAAAAGTCCACTTCAGGTGGCGATACTCCGCCGGGAACAGCGCCCTGAACGCGGGCATGGCGAACACCAGCCCGATGAAATGCCAGCCGAGCACCTCAAGCACGGAGGGTTCGGGAGCGAGCAGGACCGTGGCGGAGCGGATCTCAAGCACCACGCCGATCACCGCTCCGGGAATGGCGGCGTAGTTCAACATCCGGATCAAACCAGATTCTGACGACGCCTGCCCCACTTCGGCGCGCGGAGCGGCGGGGGACTCGGAGCGTTTCCGTTTACGAAACATGGCGCGTCAGGTCAGCCCAGAGCTGGTCCAGGCTCGTCACGCCGTCGAGGTTGACAACGTGTGCCTGGACGTGCGGGCCAAGTTCCGGATCCCTGCGGCAGGCGGCGAGGATGCGGTCGGCAAAAATGCCCACGCCGCGCTCGCCGCACAGCGGCAGCAGGACGGCCAGGTGCGGAATGGGCAGGCCGATGGTCGCCGGGAAATCGCCCCCGCGAATGTTCGCCATGATGAGCTTTTCAAGCTGGGCCTGCTTTGCCTTGGGCTGGCGGGCGGCGGCGAACAGGACTACCGCGGAGGGCAGACTGTGCTTCTGCCACGAGTCGAAGGCGAGCCGCACGTTCTGCCGGAAGAACTGCTCGGTGAACACGCGCTGCCCCTCCAACCCGGCCACCGCCCGGCTGGTCGTGTCCGCCTGCGCCTCGACCTCCGCCACGCGCGCCGCCCAGCGGCAGATGAGGGCGATGAGATAGACCGATTTCTTCGTGAGTGAGATGAAGGGCATGCCCGTGACCACCAGCAGGGCCAGGGGCTGATCACGTGAATCCAGCAAGGGCACCACCATCAGGTAGTCGCGCTGCTCGCCCACGGCGCGTTGCCAGAACTCCGGAATGGTCACCGTGGACTTGCTCTTCAGTGCGAGGCCGGCCATTTCGATGTCCTTCACCGTCAACTGCTCGTCGAGCGAACGGGCGCTGCCGAGCAGGCCCTTACGCAGGAGGGTCTTGCCATCGGATGAAAGCTTGTAGATCGCGGCGTCGCTCACGCGGGCCTGCCGGTTGAGCAGCAGCAGAATGTCCTGCCACAGTTCGTCGCCCTCACTGTCGAAGAGCCGCCGGATCTCGGCGTCGAGCGTGGACAACTCCGCGTCGCGCGTGGCGAGCAGGCGCTCCAGCTCGGCCTTCGCCTCGCGGAGGAGGAAGAGGTCCGTGTCGAGCTTCTTGAGCCGGTCCGCGGCGCGGTCAGCCTGCGTCGAGACCAGGATTTCCCTGGCCTTAAAGCCCCGCTGAATCTGGCCGCAGATGCCGCCGGCGGCGAACATGGCGGCAAAGAGGTAGCCGTGATGCCGCAGCAGCACGCTGATGAGCACGTCGAGCTGGCGGGTTTGCAACTCCGGCCGGTGCGGCGCTGGCCGGCCGTCCAGCACGACAATGGCCACCTGGTTCATCCGCTTTTCCAGCGCGACCTTGGCCTGCTCCGGGGTCTTGATGGCGTAGTGCTCCGTCTGCTGGAAGAATCCGATGCCCACCACGACCATGGCGACGGCCGCACCCGCCATGCCGGAAGCAAACCCATAGCGACAGCCCATGAGGACGGGCAGGAGCAGCCAGGGAGTCGGCTGCAGGTGCGTCCAACCGATGTCCCGCGGAGCGATAAATCCGTTCAACAACAGCAGGAGGCCGGCGAGAACTCCCAAGTCGAGCCAGCCGTGCTTTGGTGCGAGTTTGTTGAGGAAATCCATCAGCGCGAGTTCGGACCGGCACGAATCATTGATCCCCCCGCCGCCTGATTTGCTCCACCTCCGGCTCGTATTTGCCCCGGTTGACGCGCGCTGGAACGGGGCGCGGGACGACGTTGCTTACGGCGGGGTCAGGTCCCGGCTCAACGTAGCGGTAAGCCGCAACGGGGCGGCGGGGGCGGCTTGCGCGTTGGGTTGTCCCGGCCAGCTGCTGCACCAGACTCTCAACGGCCGCCTGGGCCGTCCGGCTCAGGCTGCCGAAATACTGCGTCATCTTCGTGCTCGTGGCCTGCCAGACGGTCGAGCCATCCGCCGCATCCGCCAGCCGCATCGTGACGCTCACAATCGGGGAGCCGTCGAGGTCGCTCTTGTAGCGATACTCGGTGACGGTGCCGAACAGGACATGGGTGCATTGCAGTGAGCGGGCCAGCTCGATGATTTGCGCGGCCTTGCCCTCCTCGGCCAACGCCCGGCTGCGGTGCAGGGAATCTTCCGTCTGCGCGAGCGGCACCCCGTAGGCAAGGAGGGTTGTCGCTGCCAGTTCAGTGACCGCCCGACCGGCAGTCTCGTCGGGCGTGGCATTGTGAACGGGCGCGAGGAAAACTCGCCCCAGCCCGCCCACCGCGATGCGCCCGCCGCCCACCCGGACCTCGGAGGAGGCGCAACCCGCCCACATCCCGGCGAGCAAAGAAATGAGGAGGAAAACGGCCCAATTGCGGCGCATAGAAATCGCGCGGAGCTTTTCGGAGCGGGGGGTAAAATGCAAGCACCCCCTTGGCGGGGGTTGCCCTCGGCCGTATCGTCTCGCTACGCTCGCCGCACGATGGCTCACGCAACCGCCTCCACGCCCGCGCAACTCGGCTACCGCATGCCTGCCGAATGGGCCCCGCATGTTTCCACGTGGCTCACCTGGCCGCGTCCCGAGGGCATCAGCTTTCCGGACAAATACGACACCGTGCCGGATGTTTACGCGGAGTTCATCCGCCACCTCGTCACCGTCGAGGATGTGAACATCAACGTCTGGAACGCCGAGAAGGAGACCTGGGTGCGCGGCCTGCTCACCGAGCGCAAGGTGCCGCTCGACCGCGTTCATTTCCATCACTTCCCCGCCTACGAACCATGGTGCCGCGACCACGGGCCGATCTTCCTCACGCGCGAACAGGGCGGGAAACACGACCGTGCCATCGTGGACTGGGGCTACAACGCCTGGGGCGACAAATATCCGCCCTACGACCTCGACGACGCCATCCCGCAGCACGTGGCCAAGCTGCGCGGCCTCCCGCTCTTCTCGCCCGGCATCGTGATGGAAGGCGGCTCACTCGAAGTCAACGGCTGCGGCACGCTGCTCACCACCGAGGCGTGCCTGCTGAATCCGAACCGCAACCCGCAGCTCACCAAGGCGCAAATCGAGCAGCACCTGAAGGACTTCCTCGGTGTCACGCACATCCTCTGGCTCGGCGACGGCATCGTGGGCGACGACACAGACGGGCACATTGACGACCTCACGCGCTTTGTCAGCCCGACAACCGTCGTGACCGTGGTCGAGGAAGATCCGGCGGACGAGAATTTCGGGCTGCTGCAGGAGAATCTCCACCGCCTCCGCAGGATGAAGGACCAGGACGGCCAGCCCCTGCGCATCGTCGAACTGCCCATGCCCGGCGTGGTGGAATACGACGGCCAACGCCTGCCCGCGAGCTACGCGAACTTCTACATCGCCAACGGTCTGGTCTGCGTGCCCACCTACCGTCACGCGAATGACCGCCGCGCACTGGAAATCTTGCAGCGCGAGTTTCCGCAGCATCGCGTCGTGGGCATTGACTCGACGGAACTCATCTGGGGCCTCGGCAGCTTCCACTGCATCAGCCAGCAGGAACCGGCGTGAGTGCGGAACGGTGGCGCCTGTTCGTCGCCGTCCCGGTCGCGGACGAGGTGAAAGCCGCCATTGCGAAGTTCCTCTCCGGTCTGGATGCGGCGTATCGCTTCCAGGCCGCGCGCCCGCAATTCCTTCATCTCACGGTGCGATTCTTTGGGGATGTCCCGGCCGACGACGTTCACGCCTTGCAAGCCAGACTTGCCACCGCGTGCCGCCGCAGTGAGCCATTCAGGCTGCGTGCAGAAGGGCTTGGCCACTTCGATCATCGCGTGCTGTGGGTCGGCTTGCATGGAAACACGCCGGCGCTCCACCGCCTCGTATCAGAGCTGACGGCGGAGAGCCGCGCGTTTGGTGACCATGTCGAGAAGCGGCTGTTTACCCCGCACATCACGATCGGCAAAGCCGCCCCTCATTTCTTCCCTCGTGGCAAATTGGAACAGTTGCTCACCCAGCACCGCTCCGCCGCCCTCGGGGAATGGTGCGTGGACCAACTCGAACTCATCCGCAGCGTTCTTGGTCCAGGCGCAGCCCAATACACCACGTTGGCCCGCCTGCCGCTGGGGGAGGCTTGTTGAGCCGGCGACTTCCCGCTAACGTGCGATCATGTTCTCCCGCCCGACGCCGCTGCTGATCCTGCTGGTGCTCGGCGTGCTGATGCCCGCCGGCAGCCCGGCGACGGAGCGGTTCAGCGTGGCGACCTACAACCTGGAGAACTACCTCGATGGCCCGGTGCCCGGCCGCACGGCCAAGACCGCCGAGGGCAAGGCCAAGGTCCGCGAAACCCTGCTCGCCGTGCGCGCGGACGTGCTGGCCTTGCAGGAAGTCGGCAGCACCAACGCGCTGCTCGAACTCCGCGCCGGCCTGCGTGCGGCGGGGCTGGACTATCCTCACTGGGAGCACGTGCGCGGCCAGGACACCAACATCCATGTGGCCGTCCTGAGCCGCTTCCCGTTCAGCGCGCGCCGGCCGCACACGGAGGACAACTTTCTCCTACAGGGCCGCCGGTTCCGCGTGAGCCGGGGTTTTGCGGAGGTGGACATTCAGGTCGCGCCGCAGTTCCAGTTCACGCTGCTCGTCGCGCACCTGAAGTCCAAGCGCCCCGTGCCCGGGGCCGACGAGGTGGAACTCCGCGCCGCGGAGGCAACGCTGCTGCGCGAAAAGATTGACGCCCGGCTCAAGGCCAGCCCCAACACGCTGCTCCTGGTAGCCGGCGACTTCAACGACTCGCGGGATGCCAAACCGATCCGGTCGCTCATCGGGCGCGGACGCACCGCACTGATGGACTTGCGGCCCGAGGAAGCCATGCGTCCCACGCCCGACGCCCCACTGCGACGCACCGCACCCAACGTCACCTGGACTTACCACTACAACCGGGAGGACACCTACTCCCGCTTCGATTACCTGCTGGCCAGCCGACCGCTCGCCGACCGCGTCGTGCCCGAGCAGACCTGTGTGCTGGCGCTGCCATGGTGGCGCGAAGCGTCGGATCACCGCCCGGTGATGGCCACATTCCGCGTGAACGGACCGCAGTGAAGTGACCCTAAGGTCTACTCCTCCGCGTTGCGACCGCCGACGTGCCGGCAAACGCCGCGCTTGCTGGCAGCGATGAAGGCGACGAGCTGCTTGGCCGCGTCGTCCCGTGCGGTGGCCTGGGCCTCCGCCAGCGCGTCCCGCCAGGGCCTGTCGCCGAGAAACAGCAGGTGGTAGAGGTGACGCAGTTCCAGCCGCTGCTCAGCGGTGAAACCGTTCCGGCGCAGGCCGATGGTGTTCAGGCCGCAAATGCCGTTGTCGCCCGTCGCAATGCAGAACGGCGGCAAGTCCTGGCTGATGCCCGAGCCGCCCTGCATCAAGGCCATTGTCCCGATGCGCGTGAACTGATGCACGAGGCAGTTGCCCGAGATGAACGCGCGGTCACCGACCTCGACATGGCCCGCGAGCAGCGCGCCGTTGGCAAGGATGACTTGGTTGCCAAGGTGCGCGTTGTGGCCCACGTGCGAATTGGCCATCAGGAAGTTGTGCGAGCCGATGACCGTGTCTTCCGCGAGCTTGTTGGAGCGGTGCACGGTGACGTGTTCACGGAAGACGTTGTCGTCGCCGATGGCCAGGCGCGTCGGCTCGTCCTTGTATTTCAAGTCCTGCGGTGCGTCGCCGATGACGCAGCCCGCGTGGAAGCGGTTCCGTGCACCAATGGTCGTGTGCCCGGTCAGGTGAACGTGGGGCCCAACGATGCAGCCCGAACCGAGCGTCACATGCCCCTCAATCACGGCGTAGGGGCCGACCTGCACGTCGGGTGCGAGTTGGGCGGTCGGAGCGATGATGGCGGTGGGATGGAGCATCTGAAGCATGCAGTGATCAGTGTTCAGTAATCAGTAGCCAACCGGCACGCGCTCCGCGACTGAATACTGAAAACTGGTTACTGAGAACTGGTTGGGGCTCACGAGTAGAAATACCCCAGCTCCCGCAACGATGCATAATCCCGCTCCCGCTCCGTCGTGCGACGGCCGAGGATGACGTGGTCGAGCACCTCGATCTTGAGCAACTGCCCGGCGCGGATGAGGTCACGCGTGACCTTGATGTCGGCCTCGCTGGGCGTTGGGTCGCCGCTGGGGTGGTTGTGGACGAGCACGATGGCGGCGGCGTTCGCCGCGATGGCGTGCTTGAAAACCTCGCGCGCGTGGACGTGGATCGAGTCCAACGTGCCCTGCGAAATGTGCTCGATGCGGATGAGCCGCCGGCGGGTGTTGAGCAGCAGGACAATGAAATGCTCCACGTCGTAGCCCCGCGCCTCCTCGCGGAGCAGGCCAGCGATGGCTTCGGGCGAAGCCAGGAGCGGGGCCTCGGTGCGAATCTCCGCCGCCATGCGGCGCGCGAGGGTGAACGCGGCCTTGAGCGTCACCGCCTTGTCCCGCCCGATGCCCTTCACGGTGCACAGCTCCTTCACCGAGGCCTGCGACAACCGGTCCAGCGTCTGGAACTTCGCGAGCAGCTCCTGTCCGATGACGAGCGCGGATTTTCCCTGCAAACCGGTGCGCAGCAGAATCGCGATGAGGTCGGAGTTACCCAGCGCGTCCGCGCCGTTGGCCACGAGCCGTTCGCGCGGGCGCTCGGCGGCGGGAATGTCCTTGATGCGGGGACCGCTCACAATTCCTTCACCACAAACTCCGCAAATTCCGCGTGCAGGTGCGGCGGAATGCGGGCCTTGAAGCACGCGGCCTCGCCGCTGTAGTCACGCTCCACGATCTGCGCCACCTCGTGCAGCTTCGCGACCACGGCCGCCCGGTCGTGGGGAATGGCGAGCTCGAGGAACTCCCGCACCGGCCGCAGCGCGGTGCCCAACTCGGCCATCAGCCCGTCGAGTCCGGCCCCGGTGCGCGCGGACACGGCGACGGCGCGCGGATGGTTCAGCTGCCAGCGGGCGACCAAGTCCGGCGGGGCCTGGTCGATCTTGTTGAGCACCAGCATCGTGGGCTTTTCGGCGGCATGGATCTCCGCCAGGACCTCGTTGACGGCACGGATGTGATCCTCGGCCTGCGGGTGCGTGCAGTCCACGACGTGCAGCAGGAGATCCGCTTCAACCACTTCCTCGAGCGTGGCCTTGAAGGCTTCCACGAGCCGGTGCGGCAGCTTGCGGATGAAGCCGACGGTGTCCGAGAGCAGCACGTTCTGGTTGGTGGGCAGGCGCAGCCGGCGCGTCGTGGGGTCCAGCGTGGCGAAGAGCTTGTCCTCCGCGAGCACCGCCGCGCCGGTGAGCTTGTTGAAGAGGGTGGATTTGCCGGCATTGGTGTAGCCGACGATGGACGCGAGCGGCCATTGGTTGCGCTGCCGCCCCGCGCGCTGCGTGGCCCGCTGCCGGCGGACGATTTCGAGCTCTTCGTCCAGCTTGTCGATGCGTTCCTGAATCTTGCGCCGGTCGGCTTCAAGCTGGGATTCGCCCTCGCCGCCGATGGCTCCGAGGCCGCCGCGCTGGCGGGAAAGGTGGGTCCAGTAACGCGTGAGCCGGGGCAGCAGGTATTGGAGCTGGGCGAGTTCCACCTGCAGCTTGCCTTCCCGGGTGCGGGCGCGCTGGGCAAAGATATCGAGGATGAGTCCGGTGCGATCGAGCACGGTGCCGGGGAAGATCTTCTCCAGATTGCGCGTCTGCGCGGGGGAAAGCTCATCGTCGAAGATGACGGTGTCCACGCCGAGTTCACGGCAGGTCTTGGCAAATTCCTCGGCCTTGCCGGTGCCGATGAAGGTGGCGGGGTTGACGGACTCCAGCTTCTGGATGCCCTCGCCCACGATGTTCGATCCGGCGGTGCGGGCCAGCTCAGTCAGTTCGGCCATGGAGTCCGCCGTCGCCCACGGGGTGCCGGCCTTCAATTCCACGCCCACGAGAAAGACGCGTTCGGCCTTGTGGTTGGGGTCGTTGAGCAGAGCTTTCAAATCAAGTCAGGGCAGAGGATAGCACGATGGCTGGCCTGGTGAAAGGGCGTTGAGACGCGCGCATTGCAGGGGCGCGACCTTTTTGGCGGCCGTGGCTTGGGCCCCATTCACTCGTCAAGGCTTGGGCACCGGCAGGTTCAACTCCACCCCCACGTCCAGCCGCACGGCCTGGCCGTTAGGCTCAAGCGTGGGCGTGAGATTGATGATCGGTCCGGTGTGGCTTCCGTCCGGCTGAGCTTGGGTGACCGCAACCTGGGCGGCTCGGCCATCAGTCGTTATCACCCGTGGCGAACTGAGAATGACCACGCCCGACTCCTGCTCAGCCAGCCGCAGCAACGCAGCGAGGCGGGCTGAATCCAACCCTGCGGCGCCCTGGCTGTCAGCCTGGTCGGTGCGAAGATTCTGCAGGCCCAGCCGGTCGAGCAGGCGGTCAGGCAGGGTCACCAACTGAGTCTCCAGCAGCACCTGTCCGGGAGCGTCCGCCACCGTGGTGGGCGTAACGAAGCTGAGGATGCGCTGGCCCGGCTCCGGCCCGGGCCAGCCGCCCAAAGCCAAGGCGTGGCCGAATGTCACCTGGGCCGAAACGTTGCTGGTAAGCTTCGCGGCTTTCGGAGGGTTGGCCGAGGGAGCCGAAGCGGGAGCGGCGGTAGCCGGGCGACGGGCAGCGGCGGAATTGGCCGCGAGGGCGGCGCGCTGCTCGTTGCGCAGGCGCGTAACCTCATTGCGAAGCCGGGCGAGTTCCAGCTGGTCAGCATCGCCACTGGCGTTGCTGGCTGGACCGGGTTTGGTGAGCAACTCCTGATGCTCCCGCTTCAGTTGCTTATGCCGGGTGCCTTCGTCAGCGAAGGCCTCAGCCAGGGCGCGGTGGGCAACACGCTGGTGGTAAAGGGCGACCGCCAGACCGAGGTTCAATCCGACGGATGCGATCAGCAGCAGGCGCTCAGTTCTCATGCAAAGCGGATGTCTCGGTCACTTCTTCTCCGCCTTCTTCCCACCCTTGCCGCCAGCGGGGCGGTATTCGTTTGCCCAGTTCTTGGCGATGAGTGACTTGAGCTCCTTCACCGTCGCGGCGTGCTTCGGATCGGCGGCGAGATCGTTCAACTCCTGCGGGTCGGCCTGCATGTCGAAGAGCTGCGCGCCCTGCTTGCCGTTGTCCCACTCGGTGTAGCGCCAACGCTCGGTGCGGACGCTGTGGCCGGGGAAACTGCCGCGCCAGACTTGCGTGAAGGCGGGCTTCGTCCACGCGGCGCTCGGATTGTCCAGCAGCGGCTTGAGGCTCGCACCGGCGAGGTTCTTCGGCGGCGTGAGGCCCGCGAGGTCGGCGAGCGTGGGATAGAGGTCGACGAACTCGACGGTGCGTCCGCTCGCGCCGCCGTTGCCCTTCGCGCCGGGCGCACGGATCAGCAGCGGCACGCGGGCGGAGCCTTCCCAGAGGCTTTGCTTCATCCACAGGCCGTGCTCGCCCTCGTGGTAGCCGTGGTCGCTCCAGAAGACGACGATGGTCTTTTCCGCGAGCTTGAGCCGGTCCAACGCGTCGAGCAGTCGGCCCACCTGTGTGTCCACGAAAGAAATGGTGGCATAGTAAGCCTGCTTCGCCTCGCGTGACTGCGTCTCGGTGGTGCCGAACCACGGCCAGGGGGTCACGGAAGCAAGCGACGTCGCGGGGGCTGCCTTCGCTTCCGGGAACGGCCCGGCGGGCATGGTGATTTTGTCCAGCGGGTAGAGGTCGAAATATTTCTTCGGCGCGATGTAGGGGCAGTGCGGCCGGTAAAAGCCGGCGGCAATGAAGAAGGGTTTATCCTGGTTCGCCTCCATCAGCTTGATGACCTCGGCGGCCACCTTGCCATCGGTCTGCTCGTCGTCCGTGCCCTCCGCCTTCATGAAGGCCAGCGCACTGCCGAGGCCGCGCTTGGGCGTGTGGTTGGTGAGTTTATCCTCCTCGTCCTTGTCGCGGCCACGCGGATTGATCGCGACGTTCCAGGAAGGTGCGTCGTCCAGGCCGGGCGTGCCGATCTGGCCGGGATTGCCGTAGTGGTAGATTTTCCCCACCCGCGCGGCAAAGTAACCGTTCTTCATGAACAGCTGCGGGATGGTCACGACGTCCGGGATGACCGAGCGAAAGTGCTTCTGCAGGTCATACACCTGCGTCGTGTCCGGGCGCAGGCCAGTCATGATGGAAGTCCGGCTGGGCGAGCAGAGCGGGAACTGGCAGTAGGCGCGGTCGAAGCGCACACCTGACTTGGCAAGCCGGTCGATGTGCGGCGACTTCACGAGCGGATGCCCGTAGCACCCGAGGCTGTTGCTCATGTCATCCACCGCGATGAAGAGCACGTTGGGCCGGGGAGCGGCTGCAAGCGGGCAGCACGCAAACGCAAGCAGGAGCAGCGCGATCAGCGAGGGACGTTGATTGGTCATGGCGTGGCAGACGGTGGCTGGGAACGGCCGGTAACGCCAGCGAGAATGCCTTTTGCGTTGCGCAAGACTCCTTCGACTGGCACTCAGAGCCCATCGAGTCCCATGTCCGTGTCCAAAGACAACTCCCCCCCGGCCCAGCTCATGCCGTCGCTCGGGCTGTTCACCACCACGATGCTGGTGGTGGGCGGGGTCATCGGGTCGGGGATCTTTCGCAAACCCGGGGTCATGGCCGGCCAGCTTGGCTCAACGGAGCTGCTGCTGGCGGTCTGGGTCCTGGCAGGGCTCATCACCCTTTGCGGCGCACTCACCAACGCCGAGATATCCAGCTTCATCCCCGAGACGGGCGGGCAGTATGTGTTCTTTGAACGCATGTATGGACCGTTCGTTGCATGGCTGTTTGGCTGGGCGGTGTTCGCAGTCATCCAGACCGGCAGCATCGCGGCGCTGGCGTATGTGTTCGCGGAGTATTTCACCAAGCTCCAGCCGCTGCCGGAACTCGGCGCGGCGGCGGCGAACTGGTCCTTCCACATCCCGTTCATCGGCGACATCGCACCGCTCCGCGAGTTCGGCGTGAAGTGCCTCGCCGCCGGCGTCATCGTCGTGCTGACCACGGTGAACTACCTCGGTGTGCGCTTCGGCGGCGCGGTGCAGAACATCTTCACCGTGGCAAAGGTCGCGGGCATGGCCGCGCTGTTCCTCGCGGCGTTCCTGTCACCGAGCGCGGGCGGCAGTGCGGCGAACCTGTCCTCGTCCGTGCCCGCCATCCAAAAGCACGGCCTTGAGCTCGTCGTCGCCATCGCCGCCGCGCTGCAAGGGGCGTTCTGGGCCTATGACGGCTGGGTGAAGACCACCTTCTGCGCCGGCGAGGTCCGCGACCCGCAGCGCAACGTGCCGCGCGCGACGGTGCTGGGCATGTTCATCGTCACCGGCATTTACCTGGGGATGACGCTGGCCTATTGCTGGGTGCTGCCCGCCGACGTAATGGCGCAGTCGAAGCTCGTCGCCGCCGACGTGGCCGAGCGCGTGGCAACCGGGGGCGGAAAATGGATCGCCGTGGTGGTGATGATCTCCACCTTCGGGGCAAACAACGCCACCGTGCTGGCCAGCGCCCGGGTGTATTTCACGATGGCCCGACGCAACCTCTTTCCAGCGTTGGTGGGCCGCGTGCATCCACGCTTCCACACGCCGGCGGCTTCGCTCGTGGTGCAAGGCTTGTGGAGCATCGCACTGGTGTTCAGCGGGACGTTCGACCAGCTCACCGACACGCTCATCTTCGTGAGCTGGGTTTTCTACGGCATGGGGGCATATGGGGTGTTTGTGCTGCGCCGCAAGGAGCCGGACGCGCATCGCCCCTACCGGGTGCCAGGCTATCCGTGGGTGCCGGGGATTTTCGTCGCCTTCTCGGCGGCATTTTTGGTGCTGACGATGGTGAACGACGTGAACAGCTACCGCGCGGCGGTCGCGGCCGGTCAGCCGGCAGTCGTCAACTTCGCGCTCGGCACCGTGCTGGTGATCGCGGGCGTGCCCGTCTACTGGCATTACCGGCGGAAGCAGGGGTGACCCCGAATTCGAGGCCCCAGCTGCGGTTGCGTGCCGGCCAGCCGGCTATTTCGGCGCCGGCGTGGCGGACGGGGGCGGGGTGGTCAACGCCCCGGCTGGAGCCGTGGCATTGAGCTGGGAAATGACTTCATCCGTAAGGTCGGGCAGGCTGGCATTGAACAGCAGGATGGGGGTGCCCACGGCGCTCTCGGCGGCGCTGTCGAGCACGGCGGCGTAACCGGCGGTCTTGGCCTTCTTGTTCACGAGGTCGCGGATCTCAACGACGATCTTGTCCCGCATGTTGCGCTGGGATTCGCCGAGTTGGGCGCGCGCGCTGCGGTCAAACTGGCCGATGCTCTGCTCGATCTCCTGCAGCTCGCGCAGCTTGGTCTCGGCGAGTTTCTTGCGGCGGTCGCGTTCCTCGATGGAGACGGCGGAATCCGTCGAGCTCTCGACCAGCTTCTTGTATTCGTCGCCGGCCTTCTTGAGGTCGTCGAGCATGTCCTTGCGCTTCTTGTCCAGCTCGCCGGCCCGCTCCTTGAGGTTGAGGTCGGCCTGCTTGGTCTTCCAGTAACCGTCGAACACTTTTTTGAGATCGACGACAGCGATGCGGTCGGCGGCGGAGGCAGCAAGGGGCGCAGCCAGCAGAGCGGCGCACAGCAGCAGAGAGTATTTCATGACTGAAAGGAATGTTGGGCAGTGGAGTTGACGCCGCTCAGAAGTCGCGCGTGAAGCCCACGTCGAAGTTGAAGCGGCCGGACTTGTTCTGGAAACGATCGGTGGCGAGCGGGATGCCGTAGTCGAGGCGCAGCGGGCCGAGGTTGGGAATGTTGATGCGCAGGCCAAAGCCGACGTTGTCCTGAAACATGCGCTCGCCCTTGGCGGTGTTCGGATTGAAGCTGAACGACGAGCTGTAGACATTGCCGATGTCGTAGAACATCGCGAAACGCAGGCGATCAATCAGCGGGATGGAATATTCCACCGAGCCAAGCCAGTAGGTGTTGCCGCCCAATGGCTCGGTGAGGGAATCGCGCGGAGAGACATCGCCAAACCGGAAACCGCGCATCGTGCGCGGGCCACCGAGGAAGTAGCGGTTGAACAGCGTGATGCGGTCGCCGCCGTAGGCCTGAATCGTGCCGATGCGGCCGATGATCTCCCACGTCTGCCCCTCCCAGAAGCCGCGAAGATACTGTGAACCGCGCAGCTCCAGGCGATAAAAGTCCGCCTCACCGCCAACGGGCCCGCCCGCCAGCTCAGAAATGAATTCCAGCCGCTGGCCGCCCGTGGGAACGAGGCCGCCGGTGCGGGAATCATAGACCAGGCCGGCTCCGATCTTGGACACGATCTGGGTGCCGTTTTCAGCACGCAACTCCGGTGAAGCAGCGGGATCTACATTGCTGATGCCGACGTCTTCGATCGTGTAGCTCACGTTCCCGCGGAAGAAGTCCGTCCAGAGCGCCTTCTCCAGGCCGAGCCGCATGCCGGTCTGCACCTGATCGTAGAGGGCGCTCTGAAAGGCCGTGTTGCGATGGTAGAGATCGACGCTGAACGCGAGCTTGCGGTCGAGGAACCACGGCTCGACGAAGCTCAGCAGGTAGTCCTGCCGCTGGGAGCCATAGCTGGCGCGCAAGCGCATCTTCTGACCGCCGCCGGTGAACCACGGGGGCTTGAACATGTCGAAGTTACCTTGGCTGACTTCAACGAAACCGACCACGCTTTCGATGGAGCTGAAGCCCGCGCCCACGCTCATGTTGCCGGTGTTCTTTTCCTCGACGGATACGACGAGGTTCTTGCGGTCGCGCACCTCGGTCGGCTCGGGCTGGGCGTCCACCTTCTCGAAGTAATTCAGGTTTTCGAGGCGCTGCTTGGACAGGCGCACGCGCACCATGTCGAAGGTCTCACCGGGCGAAATGGCCAACTCGCGGCGGATGACTTTGTCCTTGGTCTTGACGTTGCCCTTGATTTCGATCTTTTCGACGTAGGACTTGTCATTCTCAGCCACCTGATAGGTCACATCCATGTTGCCCGTCTCGGTGTTGGGCGTGCGCACGGCGTTGACGCGGGCGTCGATGTAACCCTTGGACCCGTAGAAATCGCGGAGCGAATCAACATCCTTGCGCTGACCCTCCGGCGTGAAGGTCTGGCCAGCGGTCATGCGGATGTCCCGCTCGAGCTCGGTGGTGGGGAAGACGGCGTTACCCTTTACCGCCACCGCCCCCACCTTGTATTGCTTGCCTTCGAAAAGCTGGAACTTGATGACCATCCGGTCGGGCCGCGGATACTCGTAGTCCACGCTCTTGATCTCGAAATCCAGGTAGCCCTTGTTCCGGTAAAAATCTGCGAGCCGCTCCTTGTCTTCGTCGAACTGGTCGTCCTTGAATTTATCCGAGCCGGTGAGCCAGGAGAACATCCACTTCTCCTTGGTCTTGAGCTGCTTGGCCAGTTCCTTCTCCGTGAAGGCGGCGGCCCCCACGAATTGAATGTCGGTGATTTTGACCTTGGGAGCTTCGGTGATCTCAATGGTCACCGACCCGCGCCCGGCGTTCTCGTTGATGTTCAGCTTGTATTCGGCCTTGGTCCGCTGATACCCGGCCTTCTGGTATTTGGTCTGAATCTTCTGCGCGTCGGCGAAGAGCTTCCGCTCGTCCAGCGGCTGGCCGATCTTCGAGGTCAGCTCCTTCTGGAGCTTGCTGGTGCTGAACTTGGTGTTGCCAACGAAACGGACGTCCGTGAGCACCGGTTTACCCTGCACCACGTAGATGAGCTTAACGCCACCGTCCACGCGCTCCTCCGCCACCCGGATGTTGTAGAAGTAACCGGTGTTGTAGAGGTTGCGAACGTCGTCATCCACGTTGGTTTTCACCAGCGGATCGCCCACTTTCACGCGGATGTTCGCCCGAATCAGCTCATCGCTGGCGGCGGCCGGACCGACATGGCGCACCTCGATTTGCTGCACGCGTTGGGGGGCGACCTGCGCGGGGGCCTGGGGAGCCCAGTAGATGAGCAGCGCGAGCAGAACGCAGTAGCGGCGGAGCAGAGGTTTCATGGTCTGGTCAACTCAGAGGGCGCTGTTAAACCACAGCCAGCCGCCGATGAACACTGTTTTTTCGGCCCAGACCGAGGGCTCCGGGGCCCGCCGAGTTTGAACAGCGGCACCCGCCGCGGAGTCTCACCCGCCGATGAAGATCACTGAGGCCCTGCTCGCCGAGCACGTCGTATTTCACAACCTGTTCGACTACATCGAACGGGCCACGCCAAAATTGAAATCCCTCGTGGAGGTGCGGGCGCTGGCCGGGTTGTTCGACGCAATGCTCGAAGCGCACGGCCAGATCGAGGACAAGCTGGTGATGGAACCGCTGGACCATTGCCTCGACCAGCTCGGCCAAAATGAGGTCAGCCACGCCGAGCACGAGCACATTGAGGCCATCCTTAAACAGGTGCGCACCTGCCGCGACCTCAAACAGGCCAGGAAACTCCTAATCATCGCTGCCGTGGTCTCCCGCCAGCATTTTGACCGCGAGGAAAGGGTCATATTCCCGCTGGCTGAGAAGTGGCTGAACAACAAGACGCTGGACACTCTGGGCTCCGAGTGGGTCGCCAAACGCAAGCAGGTGCTGGGATAATTTCCGGCCACCGGAAGCGCCGAATTGCGATGCCCGGCAGCTGAGGCTCGTTCCGTCACAGACCGGCGGCAACTCCGCTAACGCTTGCCGGTCTCCCACACGTTGCTCTCGCTCCGGGCGGACTTGAGCAGGGTTTCGAGGTGCTTGACCACGGCTGGATAATCCGCCGCCACGTTGCGCGCCTCGCCGGGGTCGCGGGCGAGCTGATACAGCTCCAGCGGCGCGTCCGCCTGCGGGCGAATGGCCTTCCAATCGCCCGCGCGGATGGCCTGCGCGAATTGGCCGGCGTGCGATTCCCAATACAGATAGTCCCGCTTCACTTTCGCTGGCCTGCCCAGCAAGGCAGGCACCAGCGAAACGCCATCGGTCGGCGGCGCATTGGTCACGCCAGCCAGCTCGACGACGGTCGGGAACAAGTCCCACAACGCTACGGGCTGGTCATTGGTGCTGGCCGGTTTGATCCGCCCGGGCCACCGCGCCAGCAGGGGCACCCGCAGACCGCCCTCCGTCAGCTCGCCTTTGGCACCCCGGAAGGGTCCATTGCTCTGGAAGAACGCCGGATTGCACAGACCGTCCCGCTGCGCCGCGTTGTCGCTGGTCAATACCACCACGGTCTGCTCCGCCATGCGGAGGTCATCCAACTGACGGAGCAACTGGCCGACCGATGCGTCGAGGTGCGCGATGGCGGCGGCCTTGCGGCGTTCGGCTTCCGGCCAGTTCGCCTGGGCCTGCGGCCCTAGGGCACCCGCGTAGCGCGTTGGCGCGTTGGTTCCCGCCTCTTCGCCCGCGTTCGGGAGCGCAAAGGCCAAGTGCAGGAACAACGGCCGGAACCGGTTCCAGTCCGCCGGCTGGTAAATGCGGAAGTAGTTCGAGGCCGCATAGGTGAAAATATCCTGTGCGTGCCGGACCTGCGCCCCATTCTGGTTCTCGTAAATGGGCTGATAGTAGGCTGGATTGTTGGTGAAAATGACCTGTTTGGGATCGAACCGCGCCACGACCGCGGGAAACTGATTGGTCGCGTGCCGGAGTTCCAGCAGGCCGAGCCATTGGTCCACCCGCTGCTCGGCCGGCGTGCCGGTCGTGCCGTCGCCGCCCAGGCCCCATTTGCCGATGATCCCGGTCACGTAACCGGCGCGCTTGAGCAGGGGCAGGAACGTCTGGTCCTCCGCGCGCAACGCCACCGGGTGGCCGTCCGGCCCCCAATTGCCCCGGATGCGCGCGTGCCCGGTGTGCTTGCCGGTCAGGAGCGTCCCGCGCGACGCCGCACCGCCCGGCGCCCCCGCGTAGGCCTGAGTGAAGCGCGTCCCCTCCGCCGCCAGCCGGTCGATGTGGGGCGTGCTGAACTTCTTCTGCCCATAGCAACTCAAGTCGCCCCAGCCCAGATCGTCGGCCAGAATGATTACGATGTTGGGCAACGACTGGTTCGTGGGCCAATCCACCCCGGCGGCGGACGCCCTCAGCACCAGGAGCGGCACCAACAAACAGCAAGCGACACGCAGGAGGTTCATTCAGCTTCAGTCAACCGCCGCCAGCTTCGACGCCCAGCTGGCCGGCTCACAATCCACGAAACGCCTTAGCCTCACCTACCGCGCGCACCATGGTCAACCCGTGAGGCAGGCGACCGCACGATGAACGGGATGCCTGACGCGCAGTTGGAACGCTGCCAGGGCAGAAATTCAGCGAGTCGGGGTCACCGCGGTGCTTGCCCTAGATGCCCGAGCGCGGCCCCGCAGCTGCCCACACGCCGCGTCAATGTCCGGCCCGCGCGAACGCCGGAAGTGCGCCACCAGCTTCCGCTCCCGCAGCACCGCCGCGAACGCCTCCGCCACCTCGTCCGACGACGGCTCATACGCCACCCCGCGCAGGCTCAGGCCGGTGGGATTGTAGCGCAGCAGATTGATGTGCATCCGCCGCGTGCCGAGCAACTCGGCCAGCATCCGCGCGTGCTCCGGCGAATCGTTCACCCCGGCGAGCAGGCAATACTGGATCGTCACCGGCCGACCGCACCGCGCCTGAAACGCATCCGCCGCCGCGAGGATGTCGGCGATGGGAAAACGCCGGCCCATCGGCAGCAACCGCGCACGCGTGGCGTCGTCCGGCGCGTGCAACGAGACCGCAAGCTGCACGTTCAACCCCGTGGCCGTGAGCGCCTCGATGCCCGGCACGATGCCCACCGTGGAGACGGTGATCTGCCGCCAGCCCAGCCCGCCCAGCGCGTTGTCCGCCATCCGCCGCACCGCCACGAGCACCGCGTCGAGATTCAGCATCGGCTCGCCCATGCCCATGAACACGACCGTCTGCAACTTGCGCCCCACCGCCTGCGCCTCCCGTCGCAGCGCGAGAAACTGCTCGATGATTTCGCCCGCCGTGAGATTGCGCTCAAAGCCCGTCTTCGTCGTGGCGCAAAAGTCACACCCCATCGCGCAGCCCACCTGCGACGAGATGCACCCCGCCGCCCGGTCCGCGCGAAAGTCCGGCATCAACACCGACTCCACCGTGCGCCCATCCGCGAGCCGCAGCAGCAGCTTGGTCGTCCCATCCGCCGCCACCTGCCGCGCGGCGAGGGCAGGGCTGGCGCCGGGAAACGTATCTCGCAGCCGCTCCACCAACCCCGCGGGCAGCCCGCGCGCCGGCGAAGACGCGATCTCCCGCCCCTCGTAAAACGCCCTTAGCACCCGCGTCGCATGGCTGGGCTTGTAACCCCAATCCGTGAACCGCTCCGCGAGGTCGGCTGGGGCCAGGTCAGTCAGTTGGCTGGGCCCCGGGGCGGAGTGTGGACCGGGCTCCGCTCGTGGCACGGGCGGGAGGTGGAGCGATGGGGCAACGTTCTCGGGCATTTCGCCGTTCAACTTTCTCTGCGCTCACCGCGCGGCTTCGGCGTCCTCCAGCTCTGCTTTGCGCCGCCCATACTGGTGTTGCTCGATCAGCGCGCGGGCCTTGGCGAGTTCCGCCCTCGGATCAACTCCCGCAAACGCTCTGCCACCCACCACTGATGGACCACTGCCCCCTGATGACTGATGACTGACCACTGATGACTGAATACTGGCCAACCGGGCCCGATGCAGGTGGACATCCGCCAGATACAGCGGCATGGGGCCGCGCTCGGCGATTTGCTGTGCTTCGTCCAGCAGCCGCGCGGCCTCGGCGGGATCGCCGCCCAGCGTGCCGTGGTAGAACGCGGCGGTGAGCAGGGCTTGGGGCAAATATTGAATTTGGTTGGCGGCGCGGAGTTTGGTGAGAGCGGTGGCAATGACCAATGACAAAGGACGATGGTCGAAAGGGGGATCAGGCGTCAGCAGGGCGCGGTAGAGCGCGGCGCGGGCCTGGGTGAGATGGTCGAGGGCGATGTCGAGGAGGCCAAGACCGTAGGTGGTGCCCCACTCCAACGTCTGCGTGGCCCGGCGCTCGGCCCCGGCGCAGGCGGCGAGAGGGGATTGGAGCGCGGATGTATTCGCAGGACCACCCGCAGCGGGATCGGAAGCGGAAGCGCGCGTGGAAGTTTTCTGCACTTGTTGGCCGGGTGAAGTTGCTGCGGCTGGTCTTTCAGACACAGCCGCGCTCCGGAACATCTTCTGCCACGCGGCGCGCTCGGCGGGGGCCAGGAGCAGATCGGCATACTGGAAGCCCGCCAGCGAATAGAGCAGCGGGAACTGCGGCTGCCTCTCCGCCTGCATCCGCTCCGCCTCCGCGAACAAGGCCCCGGCCTCCTCCCGCTCCCCGGCCTGATGCAGCGCGGCGGCGGTAACAGTGCGGTTCACCATCCGCATGAACGCATCCCCGCTGCGGTCGGCGAACTCGAGGGCGCGGCGGCCATCGGCCACCGCCTCGCCCAACCGGCCCAGCGTCACTTCCAGTTCGCTGAGGTTGCTGGCGCGTCTGGCTGCTCCTACCCAATCAGCTTCCGTGACGGCCAATTCAAATACGGTGCGCATCGGCTCCAGTGATTCAATAAGGCCATCAGGTCGCTCATTCGGGTCTGATGCACGAAGAAGAAAAGCAGCTTGGTTTAGCAGCCAGGCCTGGTTCGGCGTGCTCAGGTGGGGCGAGAGCTGGGTCCACGGCTTGTCGAAAAACGCCGCCACCGCCCCCAGGTCCGCGCCAATGGCACCGAGTTTTTCCCTGCTGTAGTAGCCATCGTCGCCCGTGCCGCGCAGGATGCGGTCGCGATAGACCTTGTCACAGGCTGCCTGCTGCCGCCCGGCGAGGCAGCCGTGTGTGACGGCCTGGTAGAGCGGTTGCAGCCCGGCCAGCGTGTCGGGGCGGTGCGGCGTGCTGGCGCACAGGTGGTCGAACAGCCGGGAATGCCCGGCGCGGAAGGCAGCGGGGTGCTTTTCCCTCAACCGCAGGGCGAAGTATTCCCGCAGCAGCGGGTGGCAGTCCACCGCGCCGTCCTCGCCCACGCTCACGAGGTTGATTTCCTGGAGGCGGCTGAGGGCGATGTTCCAGTCCGTGGCTCGGGTGCCGGTCCATTCTTCCGTGAGGCCGGGAATCGGCTCGCCCCCGCGCAGCGCGGCGAGGCAGTCGGCGGGCGCGGGGCGGTCGAAGAGGCCGAGCAGGCGCAGGGCGGCCAGTTGGCGGCGCGCGGCGGGGTCGCCATCGGCGAACCAGCGCTCGTAGGCTTCCATGGCCTTGAAGGCATGGCCGTAGGGGCGGGTGGCGTCGTTGGTGTATTCCCGGTCGGCTTCGGCCAGCTTCATGCGATTACGTTGGCGGATATCGCCGTCTTGTCCCGGCTCGGCAGTGAGCTTCAGGTATTGGCCGATGAGGGAGAGGGTGAGGGCGTGGCCGTGGATTTCGCGGCTGGCGTCCTGGAGTTCTTTGTCATCGGCGGGGATGGCCTTTTTCCCGGCCCGGCGGGCACCGCTGTGGTGCAGGAGCTGGCCTCCGGCCAGCGGGGAAAGGAACTGCAACTCATGGTCCACGGCGGATTTGCCGTAGTGCTGCTCGACTTCCACCACCCGCTCGCGCGTGGTGACGACGCAGAGTCCGGCATTGCGGGCGACGAGGCCGCGCAGCAGGTCGGCCATGCCGGGGTCCTTCAGCGCACCGCGCATCGGACCGGGCGGGTATTGCAGCGGCTCCAGGCCATCGAGCACCAGCAGGCAGCGCTGCTCGCCGATGAGCCTGGCCAGTCGAGCGGCACGGGCGGTGGCATCACCCGCGTTCGGGTCGGGGTCGCCGAGGTGCTCCAGCGCGTCGTGGATGAAAACTTCCGCCGTGGCGGCGGTCTGGTCGCGGGTGCCCTGGCTGTAAAAGGACCAGTCCAGCACACGCTCCGCACCACGCCAGTCCTTGGCCGCCAGCTCGGCCATCCAAGCCGCCACGAGCGCCGTTTTGCCCTCGCCGCCCTTGCCACGGATGACGAGGAGGTGGGTTTCTGGGGCATCCCATGCCTGGTGCAGCAGGGCCAGTTCGGTTTCCCGGCCGACGAGGCAATCGGCGGCGTGGCGGAGTTTGGTGGGCCAGAGGACTTTCGACGGGGCGTCCGTCTCGAAAGTGAGGGGCTGCCCTTTGGCACGTGACTTGGTCTTGCGCTGGCCGACCTGCCCTGGTTCGACACCGGATTGGCCAAGCAAGGCATCGTAAAGCGCCTGGTAGCCTTCCTCCGAATGCACCCGGTAATGGGTTTGGCCACGCAGCGGCTCCGGGATGTGGTCCTCGTCCCCGCCCTCGAACAGCACGGGGATGAACTTCTGGCTGACGCGGCGGGCGTCGTAGAGGTCCTGCGTGATGATCGCCCCTTCCCAGTCAACGCCTTTGCCTTTGCCAGGGGCTTCGTGGCCGCGGAAGCGCCGGTAGTAGGTTTCCGTGCAGACGCACAGGACGCGGGCAGCGGCATCGAGGCCATTTAGCATCCATCGAGGCCAGCCTTCGGCGGGCGAGCCATTCACGTAGCGGTCGAGAATCGTGTTTATGCCGTCCTGTCTCAGCCGCTCCGACAAGCTGAGCACATGCGCACGGTGATTGTCCGAGTCGTGGCTGTAGCTGATGAAGACAACTGTGTCGGGCTCTCTCATGGGGAATCTGGATTGGCTTCTCGGAGCGTGACACTGCGGAGCTTCTCGGTAAGCAGCTTGCGGCAGCCCTCGAACTCGCTGCTGACGGCGGAGAGGAAGAGTTTCTTGTTCGCGCTCATGCCGAGTTACCGCTTGATTAGAACGCCGCCAATAGCCGGGAAACAAGCGCCTTTCCAAGCGGGTGCGCTGGCGCTCGAAGCGGCCTATCGAAGCAAAAAAGACCGCCCCGGTTGCCCGGGGCGGTCTTAAGGCGGCGACCACTAGGGCCGGTGCGCCTGACGTGCTGGACACCGAAGTGCCCGCACAAGTTCCCCTCGCGGGGAAAGCTTACTTCTTCTTCGCGGCGGCGCGCTTCTCCTCGATCGCGGCCTGGGCGGCGGCGAGGCGGGCGACGGGCACGCGGTAGGGCGAGCAGCTCACGTAGGTCAGGCCCACGCGGTGGCAGAACTTGACGGAGTCAGGGTCGCCGCCGTGTTCGCCGCAGATGCCCAGCTTGATGCCAGGACGGGTCGCATTGCCCTTCGCGATCGCGATTTCCATGAGTTGGCCGACGCCGGTCTGGTCAATGCTCGCGAACGGGTTTTTCTTCATGATCTCGGCTTCCTGATAGGGTCCGAGGAAGGAGCCGGAGTCGTCGCGGCTCATGCCCATGGTGGTCTGAGTGAGGTCGTTGGTGCCGAAGCTGAAGAACTCGGCGGTGAGGGGTGCTACCAAAGAAAAGGATTATGTTCCGCGTCCGGCTCTTTTCCTTTCAAGCCGCGATCATTCGTCCAGATGTGGACACGGGCCTTCACATTTGTAAAACGCACTTTTAGCCGGTCCGCCTCCTCCCATGTGAACGCATCAACCAATCCAATTCTCTGTTTAATAGCCACGGGGCTGAAGCGTTCCATCAACCTTGGCAAGATTTGGTCGGGTGATCCCGTCGGAGTGATTGTCCAAGGCTTGCATGACGACAAACTGGTTTTCACTGCATCGAAAAGGCCTTCAACCAACCGCTTTCGCAGGTCGTCGTGACCAACATCGGCGACATGGTCGCCAAGTTCAAACAAACATGGAAGCGGCACAAAAAATCTCCCGCCTGCTGCGTTGGCCAGTTTGAATCGCTTTCGGACTTCATCAGAAGCCGTTTTGTTGCTGTCGCGTCCGCAACCCACCAGTTCAATCAAATAGCTGGTGTCCATGATGTAAATCACTGCGCTCATGGCAGGCCGTTTACCCATTTTTCAATATCAACCTTGCGAGTATCCTCGTAGCCGGAACGTAAATGCTGTTCGTAGATGCGTCGCGTAACCAAGTCACCTAACCGACCACGTTCAACAAAATCAACGTATCCTGGCAAATCGTGCAGGCGGACAAGTTTGGCCGCGCCTTCTCCTCCCGCAGCGACCACCAGCATTACGGAATCGAGTTGTTCGCAGGTGAGCGCATTCATGGTTGCCGGATTGTGCGTAGTTGCCAACACGTGAAGGTTATTCCGGCCTGCACATTCGAACAGTGCTTCGGCCAAAACCGGCACTCGGCTTGGATGAACCCCGTTGTCAAGTTCCTCAAGGATCAATCGTGAGCCAGCGGGGGAAATTTCCAGCGCGGTTAAAATCGCCAACGCCCGTAACGTCCCGTCAGAAACCAACCTCGCATCAATCGCTTCGTTGCGGGCGCTCGACTTAAAAGCAAACATCACATCACCGGATTTTCGGGTGCGGATAAAATCAAACCCGGCAAACGGCTCATCTGGCAGTTGCGCGATGCGTTTAAGAATGCGCTGAAGGATTTCTCGCCGATTGATGATTTTCCGATGGAGCTTTCCCGCAGAATCTCTGGAAATCACCGGACGATCCATGGACAATTCATAAAGGACAGGTGAAATGTTGTATCCGTTTCGAGCCAACTGCGTTTCCGTCCGCCGGGCAAAGCTGCGCATGAGTTTGGGAATCGGATCAACGACACAGGGTGATTCCAGCCGAGTGAAAAGCGCATCAATCAAGCTGAGTGTCTCGGGGAGCTTCTTGTTAGTAAGGGCGAACCGCGGGTATTGAGACAATGCTGACCGGTCTGCAGCGATTGACTCAATGGGCTTTGTCCCTCCCTTATCGTTGTTATCGTATTGAACCTCGTTGTCTGCGGAAGGTGTATCACTTTCGGTTGGTTGGATTTCAAACGTGGGATACTTCTGACCATCCACATGTAAGAACTCCCCGATAATTCGTGGCTCTGGTCGAACGCGCACCGAGATCTCGTAGTGAACTGGAATCGCAACAGTCACCCCTGACGAAGTTAGTTCAGTTTTAACCCCGAGTGTGAATCCATCTCCTCCAATGCGCGCACACGCCTCCAACCCGCCACGAACTTCAATCCCACCCTCCCGACCGATGTCCGTCACCTCATGCAATCGGTGCCCACCTGCAAGGAAAGACAGCAGCTCAACGGCTTCGATAAGGTTGCTCTTTCCAGCACCGTTAGGTCCGACCAGTAGCGTGGCTGGCTGGTCCAAATCGAGTTCCGCCTCAGTGAAGTTTTTAAAGTTTCGCAGGTAGAACATACATGGGACTGTGCGCGAAGCTCGGCCAGCTTCCAACATCATTCATCAACCCAACAAAAAGCCGCCCCGGTTGCCCGGGGCGGCTTTAGTGAATCAGTCTTGGAAGCAGCTTACTTCTTCTTCGCGGCGGCGCGCTTCTCCTCGATCGCGGCCTGGGCGGCGGCGAGGCGGGCGACGGGCACACGGTAGGGCGAGCAGCTCACGTAGGTCAGGCCCACGCGATGGCAGAACTTGACGGAGTCAGGGTCGCCGCCGTGTTCGCCGCAGATGCCCAGCTTGATGCCAGGACGGGTCGCATTGCCCTTCTCAGCGGCGATCTTCACGAGCTGGCCGACGCCGGTCTGGTCGATCGAGGCGAAGGGGTTCTTCTTCACGATCTCGTTCTCGGTGTAGGCGCCGAGGAAGGAGCCGGAGTCGTCACGCGACATGCCCAAGCAGGTCTGGGTGAGGTCGTTGGTGCCGAAGCTGAAGAACTCGGCGGTCTGCGCGATCTCGTCGGCCGTGAGGGCGCCGCGCGGGATCTCGATCATGGTGCCGACGGAGTAGGCGATCTTGACCTTCTTCTCCTTCTGCACGAGGGCGGCGACTTCGTGGACGATCGCGACCTGCAGATCGAGCTCCTTCTTGAAGCCGACGAGCGGGATCATGATCTCAGGCTTGGCCTTGAAGCCTTCCTTGGTCGCATCGGCGGCGGCCTCGAGGACGGCGCGGGCCTGCATGCGGGTGATCTCGGGATACTTGATGCCGAGGCGGCAGCCGCGGAAGCCGAGCATGGGGTTGAACTCGTGCAGCTCGTGCACGCGGGCCATGATCTTCTCGACGGGGACGCCGATCTTCCGGGACAGGTCCATCTGCTGTTCCTTGCTGTGGGGCAGGAACTCGTGCAGCGGGGGATCGAGGAAGCGGATCGTGGCCGGGAAGCCCTTCAACGCCTTGAAGATGCCGTGGAAGTCCTCGCGCTGGTAGGGGAGGAGCTTGGCCAGGGCGGCTTCGCGGCCGGCGAGGCTGTCGGCGAGGATCATCTCGCGCATCGCGTCGATGCGGTCGCCCTCGAAGAACATGTGCTCGGTGCGGGTGAGACCGATGCCGACGGCGCCGAAGGCGATGGCCTGGCGGGTCTGCTCCGGGGTGTCGGCGTTGGTGCGGACGGACAGCTTGGTGGCCTGCGAGCACCACTTCATGAGCTGGACGTAGTTCTTATACTTCTCGGTCTTCTGGGCTTCCTTGTCGTCGTTCAGGAGGCCGGAGATGATCTCGGAAGGAGCGGTCTTGATCTGGCCCGCATAGACGAGGCCGGAGGTGCCGTCGATCGAGAGGAAGTCGCCTTCCTTGTAGGTCACGCCGTCGATGGTCGTGGTCTTGGCATCGTAGTCGATGGCGACGCCGGCGGCGCCGCAGACGCAGACCTTGCCCATCTGGCGGGCGACGAGCGCGGCGTGGGAGGACACACCACCGCGAGCGGTGAGGATGCCTTCGGCCGCGATCATGCCGCGGAGGTCTTCGGGAGAGGTCTCGACGCGGACGAGGAGAACCTTCTCGCCCTTTTCAGCTGCGACAACGGCACGGTCGGCGTTGAAGTAGATCTTGCCGGTGGCGGCGCCGGGGCCGGCGGGGAGGCCGGTGGCGATGACCTTGGCCTTCTTGACCTCGCTGAGGTCGAAGATGGGGGCGAGGAGCTGTTCGAGCTGGTCGGCTGGATTGCGGAGAATCGCGGTTTCCCAGTCGATGAGCTTCTCCTTCACCATGTCGGCGGCGAACTTCAGCGCCGCGGCGGCGGTGCGCTTGCCATTGCGCGTCTGGAGCATGAACAGCTTGCCTTCCTGGATCGTGAATTCGATGTCCTGCACGTCCTTGAAGTGCTTCTCCAGCGTCTTCCGCACGGCGAGCAACTCTGCGTAGCTCTTGGGCATGACGTCCTTGAGCTTGAGCACGGGCTCGGGGGTGCGGACACCGGCGACGACGTCTTCGCCCTGGGCGTTGACGAGGAATTCGCCGTAGAACTCGTTGGTGCCGTTCGCCGGGTTACGGGTGAAGGCGACGCCGGAGCCGGAGGTTTCACCGGTGTTACCGAAGACCATCGCCTGCACGTTGACGGCGGTTCCCCATTCGGTGGGGATGTTGTATTTGCGGCGATAGACGATCGCACGGTCGTTCATCCAGGAGGAGAACACGGCGCCGGCGGCACCGCGGAGCTGGTCCCAGGGGCTGTTCGGGAACACCTTGCCGGTGCGTTCCTTCACGAGCGCCTTGAAGCGCGCGACGAGCTCCTGCTGGTCTTCGGCGGTGAGTTTCGAGTCCTCGATGTCCGCGTGATACTTCTCGTGCTTGAACTCGTGGATGACGGTCTCGAAGGGCTCGTGGTCCTCGCCCTCGCGCTTCTGCACCCCGAGCACCACGTCGCCATACATCTGGATGAAGCGGCGATAGCAGTCCCATGCGAAGCGTTCATTGCCCGTCGCCTTGACCAGCGCGAGCACGGTCTGGTCGTTGAGGCCGAGGTTGAGGATGGTGTCCATCATGCCCGGCATCGAGTCACGCGCACCGGAGCGGACGGCGACGAGCAGGGGCATGCCGGTCGTGGAACCGAACTTGGTGCCCATGATCTTCTCCATGTTGGCGATGCCGGCCTCCATCTGGGCCTGGAGTTCCTTGGGGTAAGTCTTCCGGTTGGCGTAGTAATACGTGCAGACCTCGGTGGTGATGGTGAAGCCCGGAGGCACGGGCAGGCCGATGCGGGTCATCTCGGCGAGGTTGGCACCCTTGCCGCCGAGGAGGGCCTTCATGCTGCCGTCGCCATCGGCCTTTTTGTTGCCCCACGTGTAAACGTATTTGGTTGCTTTAGCCATAAACAGGATGTGTCGGACTGCGTTGTTTTCGGGAAATGCCCGCGAAAAATGAGCCGCGACACTAACAAGGAGCCGCATGGTGTCAACGGGGGAGATGGCGTTTCCGGGCGCGGTGCCCAATGCTCAATTTGTGTGGGGCAGTTCGGCAAAGGCACCTTGGGCAAGGGCTGCGGGACGGAACCAGGTGGCGGAGTCGTCACGCGCTTCTCCACACTCAAGTTCACTTGCGGAGCCGCACGGACCGCCGGTAGGCAACCGGAGAAACCAGCTCGCTCTTCTTGAAGCCGACGCAAAAGCTGTTGGCACTCCGGTAGCCGCTGAGCTTGGCGATGATTTCCACCTTTTCATCCGTCTCGGCCAACAGCTTTTTGGCATGTTCCAGTCGGCGGGTGCGCAGCTCTGCGCCGGGCGTGCGATTCAGATGTTCCAGGAATGCCTGATGGAGTCCGCGCCGGGAAAACGCCGCCGCGCGGGCGACATCATCGATCCCGATCTCCTCGCGAAAATGCTCCCAGATGAAGCGCAGTCCACGGGCCACCGAAGGATGGGTCACCGCCAGGATGTCACTGCTTCTGCGCGTGATGACGCGCGCCGCCGGCACGCGCAGCGGTTCGGCGGGTGAGCGCCCGCCCCGCATCAACCGATCGAGCAGGGCCGCTCCTTCATAACCCTGCTCTTCGAGGTTCGTATCCACGCTGGAAAGCGGCGTGCGCATTGCGTCCACGGCGAGCAGATAGTTTTCCGCCCCGAGGATGGCGACTTGCTCGGGCACGCTGAGCCCGGATTGGTTGCAGGCCTCCAACACGTCCACTCCGAGTTGATCGTTGGCGGCAAAAACCGCCAGGGGCTTGGGGGCCTGGCGCATTTGGGCGGCGAGCCAGGCCCGCCGTTTGGACCATTCCTCCCGCTGGCCATGCGGAACCCCTGATTCATGCCAGCGGATCCATGTGCACGAATGGCCAGCAGCCTGGAGCGCCGCGACAAAGCCGCGCCCACGCTCCTCGTAAGACCAGTTGTCCGTATCGCTGTAGAAAAGGTAATGCTTGAAGCCTCGCGCCAGAAAGTGTTCCGCCGCCAGGCGGGCCGCGTGGGCATGGTCCTGCAGCACCCGTGCAAAAGGCAGATGCGGCCGCCGCCAACTGAAGTCCACCGTGGGTTTGCGCACCGATTCAACGAATTCCACCAGGTCATCGCCCGCCCCCAACCACGCCAACACTCCGTCGCCCCGCCATCCCCACGGAATGACCCGCTCACGGGCCAGGTTGGCCGACAAATGCCAGCCCTGCTCCTGCGCGTATTTGGCGATGCCCTGGTGCAGCCGGTGGTCATACCACCCGAGCACCAACAGCACGTGACGCTGCCGACCTGACGAAGGCAGGGGACGGCGTCGCGCGGTTCGAGGCATGACCGACGTTTACCACGCACTTAACCGGTCGTCCACCGTCCACCCACCACGTTCGCCGGATTTAATTCCCGAGGCGCGCGTATCCTTCCCACACCTGGCCGATCCCGGAGGTCTGGTCTGCTCTGTGCGAGTAAATCCACGCGCCAAAGCGCAGGCGGAAGGTCTCGCCCTTCGCCACCGGCACGCGGCTTTTCGTGCCTTTGGTAAAGGCATTCTCGCCGAACGGATTCGCCACCATCAGCCCATAGTCGCGGTTGTGAAACCAGCTCGCGCGGAAGTTTTGCGGGCCGGCGAAGACTGCGATGCCCACGCGCCGGTCACCCAGCACGCCGCTGTAGTCGCACCAGTTCGCGGGCTTGCCCCACGTCGCCTTCGCGGTCGTCGCGCCGCCGCTGCTCGTGATGACGCCGCCCTTCTTCTCCGTGAGCTCGGTCGCCACGCGCACGCCGAAACCCATTTCCTCCTGGTCACCGAAGTAAAAGCCGTCCGCTGTCGGCGCGAAGGCCGCCTCCCACGTGAGCAAGAAACCCTCGCCCACGCGGCTCACGGCAAAGCGCGAGCCAAGCTTCGCGAGCGACGTTCCGTTCGTCGCCACAAGGCTGCTCTCCGTCGCGAACGTGAGCTGGCCCGCCTTCACCGTCGGCGCGCCAGTGAAGCGCTCGTGTCGCACCGTCGCTTTGTTTCGCCAGAAGTCGTTCCCGCTCACGTCGCCGAACGCCAGCCAGAGGCCGGGATGCATCGTCGCGTGGTCCACCGCGTCCTTCCCCGCGACCGGCGGGTGCGTGCGCGTGACCTGCGTGCCGTCCGGCGTGTGGACGTGCGCGAAGTGCGGCCGGAGAATCTGCTCATCCTTGAAGACAAAGTGCGCCACGGGCTTCGCCCCGCTCGTGATGACGAGCCGGTCCGGTTGCTCGGTGAAGCCGAAGTCCCGCGCGGGCGAAGAGACGGCGGCGGACGCGAGCGCACAGACCCCGAACGCGACGCGCACAAGTGCAGGCTGAAGGCCTGCCACAAACCAGCCCAGGGCATCGCCCTGGGTATCTCGCGAAATAAGGTCACCGCCCTGAAAGGGCGGAACCGTTATGTGCCGCCCCTTCGGGGCTTGCATCGAATTTCCGAGCGTTCCCGGGGCGTTGCCCCGGGCTGTCATGTGTTGCCCCTTCGGGGCGTCAGTCACCTTGTCCACAAGCCATCGATTCATCGCTTCATCCCTTTCCCATCTGGAAACTCCCTGCACAACCACCCGAGATACTCCTCCAAATTCGTGTAGCCATCGCCGTCACGGTCCGCGTTGCCATCACGCGCGTCGGCGGGATTCAGACCGCGCGCGCGTTCCCACTCATCCGGCATGCCGTCGCGGTCGCTGTCCCAGTTCGCAGGGCGGCGCTCGACCGGATAATTCTCCCACCCGCCCACGTCATCCTGCTTGTCCGGCAAGCCGGGCAGCCCCGTCGTGCTGCCCTTGAACTTCGCCGTGCCCGCGCGCACCTCGGCGATGACCCGCGCGTCGTGTTCGTCGAGCGCCGGGCGATTGCAGCCCACGTCCGCCAGCACGTTCGTGTAAGCCTCCGCCGCCGAGTGCGTCGTGACGAACGACTCGAACCACGGCTCCCGCACGATGTATTCCTGCCACGGCAACTCCGGCCGCGACCGCGTGCCCACGAACGGCCCGAGCGGTCCCTCCGGCCCGTGTTTGCCTTCGAGCACGTTGCCCGCGACGAAGTAAACCTGCGGCCCGAAGGCCGGGTTTTCGAACTGCGGCACCAGCTCGTAGAAATGCGCCGTGGCCGGGCCGGGCTTGTAATAGTTGTTCACGAACTGCACGCGCGCCGCGCCGCCATCCGTCGCGCGCGACTTCCAGTTGAAGACCACGTTGTTCCGCAGGTCCAGCGCGCCGATATGCCGGTTCGCACGGTCAATGCCGCCGGCCAAGCTCCAGTTCCGCCCCGCGCAATGCGCGAGCAGGTTGTGGTGAAAGCTCCCGATGTTTCCGCCGATGCTCGCCGCGTAGCCGTGCTGCGTGCCGGGCGGATACTTCTTGTGCCCCGCCGCGTTCAGCGCCTCGGAGATGAGCGTGCGTTGCAGCGTGATGTTCCGCGCGCCGCGCGAGCTGAAGGCCTCGTCCTGGGTCCAGCTGATGCTGCAATGGTCAATGATGCAGTGGTCGCTGGACGCCATGCCCATGCCATCGAGTGTCACGCCGGCGAGATTCCCCGGACGCACGCGCAGATGACGGATGATGACATCGTTGGCGCCCATCATCCCGAGGTTGAACTTGCGGATGCACACGCCGCGCCCCGGCGCGGTCTGCCCCGCGATGGTGAGAAAGGGATTCTTCACCACGAGCTTCGACTCCAGCGTAATGAGGCCGGAGACGTTGAAAACCACCGTGCGCGGCCCCTCCGCCTCCACCGCCGCGCGCAGGCTGCCCGGGCCGCTGTCATCGAGATTCGTGACCTCAATCACCCGCCCGCCGCGTCCGCCGATGGCAAACCGACCGTAACCCTCCGCCGTCGGAAACGCCAAGTGACGCGGCCGAAACTGCCACACCTCGCCGCGCGTCACGGCGCCGCGCGCGTCCACTTCATCCACGCGCCAGAACCAATCGCTCAGGTGGCTTAACCGACCGGGGGTGAACTTTGCTTCCGCCCAGCGCCCCTTGAACTCCGCTGACTTCTCCGTCGCCCGCGCCACCGCATTCGAGTCCGAGCCGAGGAAAATCAAATGCGCCGTCGCCCCGCTTCCCGCCCGCCATGTCAACGGCCCGCTCACCTCCGCGTGCCCGTCAAAGTTCGCCGGTTGCGGCTGATTCGCGCGCAACGCCGGATTCGCTGCGTCCAACTCGAACCCGTTCAGCACCACCGCGCCCGCCGCCTCAACGCGCACGACGACCGGCTTGCCCGCCGTCGCCGTGAACTCCACAAAGCCATGCGCCAGCTCGAAGTCATTCGTCACGAGTGCCGCCGGTTTTAGCCCGCGCACCGCCGGCTTCCCGTCCACCGCGACATCACACGCCACGGGCGCGGACTTTTCCCAAAGCCAGTTGTGCCACGTCACGAGCGAGTGTCGCCCCGCTTCGAGCCCGACAATTTCCAGCTCCACCGCCGCGCGTCCCTCGCCTCGCACCGTCACGCCGCCGGCCGCGACCGTCGCGCCCTGGGCAACCGCGAGCTTCCACACCTCCGCTTTCAGCGGCCCGCCCACGCCCCGCAGCGTCACCGTCAGGCCACCGAACGCGCGCGAAGCGGCCGACCCGTTTGTCACCGCCCAATTTTCCCAGCCCACCGAGAGCGCGTCCTTACGATTGTCCGCGAGGCCCAAGTCCACCTTCACGGCGGCGAAGAGCGGTAACGCACCGAGCAACATACTGAGTGCCAGCGAACGCAGCGGCACGAGTGAGTTTGAAAACGAGTTCATGGTGATGTTGCCAGCGGCAGCCAAACGGACATTTCGCCCGCGCCGCGATTGCCCCACGCGAAATACGGCACGAACTGCACCTTCACCGGCCTGCTCGCGCGCGGTTGCACTTCGCGGAAAAGTTTCCCATCCCAATCGGCCTGCGGTCGCATGGTAAGCAAGGCATCCACCACTGCCACGCCGCCGAGCAATCGTTGGTCAAAGCGTGGCAGCAAATCCGCGCCCGCCGGCAGTGACAGCTCCGTGACCTTCGCGCCCTTCAAGTCCGCCGACTCCACGCAATACACCACCGGCCCGCGCTTGATGGCGACTTGGTTGAGCGTCTCCTCTACGAGCGGATTCGCTTCCACCAGCACGGCAGGCATCGGGAAGTCCAAGTCCACCAGGTCGCCCGGTTGCCATGTGCGCTGCAACGTGAAGTAGGTTCCCGGCCGCGGGGCGTCGGCGAGTGGCAGGTTGTTCACGCGAATCGCCGCGCTCTTCGCCCAGCCTGGCAGGCGCAGCCTCAGCGCGAACTCCGCCGGCTGGCCCGGATTCACGGTTAGCCGCACGCGTCCATTCCACGGATAGGCAGTGTCTTGCGCGATCCTCACCGGCACACCCGGCGCGACCTCCGTCCGCCACTCGCTGCTGCCATACAAGTTCACCCACAGCGCGCCCGCCGACTTCGCGTAAGCGTAGCCGTTCACTTCCGCGACCGTCCGCACCACGTTCGGCGGGCAGCAGAACGAGCTGACGAACGGCACGCGCGTCCGCGACCAGCGCAGCGCGACGGGCATCGGCTCGGTCACGCGCAGCGGGTTTGTGTAGAAGTAATTTGTCCCGTCGAGGCCGACGCCCGAGAGCACCGAGTTGTAGAGCGCGAGCTCCAGCACATCCACGAAGCGCGCCTCGCCGGTCGCGAGAAACATGCGCCAATTCCACAGCCCGTTGCCGATGTTCGCACAGGTCTCCGCGTGCGCCGTCGTGTTCGGGAGCTGGAAGTCGCGGCCATACGCCTGATGCGTTCGCGTGATGGATTTCTGGTCCTTGCTGCCGTCCGGCGACGCGCCGTCGTGCAACGCGCCGCAGGCGCCCGTGAGGTAGAGCTTGCGCGTGACGACATTCGTCCAGACGGCGCCGAGCGTGCGCCACAGCGTCGGGTCACCCGTCTCCATGAACAGATCAGCTGCACCCGCGAAGAGGTAGTTCGCCCGCACCGCGTGGCCCACGGCGTTCGTCTGCTGCGCGAAGGGAATGCGGTCCTGATTGTCGTCACCGCCATCGGTGATTTGGCTTCGCAGCGCAAAGAACTTCTGCGCGAGCGCCAAGTAACGCGGTTCCCGCGTCGCCCGGTAAAGCTCCACCATTCCCATGTAGTGCGACGGGCAGACCGAACTGCGCGCCACCTCCGGCGACGCCCCGCGAAACGTGGCATCGAGGAAGTCCGCCGCGCGTCGCGCGACCGCGAGGAAGTTCGTTCGCCCCGTGACGCGGTGATGCACGCACGCGGCGGTCATCAGGTGGCCGAGGTTATACATCTCGAAGTTGTTGCGGTCGCGGAACGCCACGGCGTTCGTGTCGCCCTGCCGCGCGCGGATGAGCACGGGCGTGTGCAGGTAGCCATCCGCCCGCTGCGCCCGCGCGATGACCGCGATGGCCTCCTCCACGCGCCGTTCCAGCTCGCGGTCCGGCGCGCTCGCGAGCGACGCGCACGAGGCTTCGAGCAGCTTGTAGAAATCCCCGTCGTTGAACGGCGCACCGCGCGGCCGCCCCTCGGCCAGCCCGGCCGCGATGCGGAAGTTCTGCAAATAGTGCGAGTAGTTCGTCCCGCTCATCAGCTCCCACATCGCCGGCAACATTTGCGTGCGGCACGACGCGACCCGCTGCGCCCAAAAACCCTCCGTCCAGCGCACCTCGTCGAGCGCGGCCGGTTGGAGTTTCGCATGCGGACTGCGCGCGGTATCGAGCAGCGGCGCGGTGGCGGCGGTCAGGGTGGCGGCAGACAAAAGCACAGCGAGTGTTCCAGCCACGCGCGCTGCGAGAGGGATGTGGTTCCCGTGCTTCACGGCTCCACCCGCTTTATTCGCAGCGCCTGCCACGGTTTGCCGGGGAGCGCGATGCTGCGCCCGGTTGCGTCTACCCAGAAGTATTCGTTCACGCGCTTGAGCACGAAATCACCGGGCACCGGCGTCACCGTCATGTTCCACGTGTCGAGCACCTCGGCGCGGAACTTCATGCCGTCGGCGAGCGCGTGCTCGGGGCCTTGCGGCGGCTTGGGCAGTTTGAACTCCCACGCGGTCGGCGCGGCCTTGCCCAGATAGACGAGATAGTAGTGCCCGGCTTTGCCGCCGTAAGCCGGGTTCTGCCACTTGTCGATCGGCTCGATGCCCTCGCGCGGGCCGTCGTCCATCACCTTCTTCAAAAACGCCAGCCGCGCCGGGCTTTGACCGTGCAGCTCGCCGCCGGTCGCCCACCAAATCAAATTCTGCGGGTGCAGATACGTTTCGCCGTGGCCGACGTAAGTGCCCGCGACCGTCCCCTGCCAGAAGCGTTGCACCATCTCCTCCGCAGTGAGATTGCCCCAGCGCTTCGGCAGGTTGCCCTCGTATTTCACTTCGTCATAGACCACCGGCTTGCGGAAAGCGTCGCGATACAGCACGGCGCGCGCGGCATCCTCGACCGCCGAGCCGTTCTGGATGCTCGCGTGCGTGAGCCACGGGCGCGTGTGGTTCGGCATCACCTTGCCGTTGTGAATCGAGAGCAGGTGCCGGTGCGGGTCCGCCGCCGCGACGATTTGCCCGAACCGCTCGAAGTCCGCCTCGCGCTTCTCCTTCATGAAATCCCACTCGTTCGCAAGCGACCACCAGACGTTGCGGAACGACGCGAGCCGCGCGACGACGTAGCGCAGGTAACGCTCGTCCGCCTGCGCCGTCATGCGGTCGAAGCCCCAGTGCCCATCATCGTAAGGGTGATGCAGAATCACGTCGGCCTCGATGCCGAGCCGTTGCAAATCGAGAATACGCCGCTCCAAGTGGTGGAAGAACGCCGGGTTGAATCGCGTGTAATCCCAGTCGCGCGGCGGCGTGCCGGCGAAGGGATAATGCGGCGGCTCGTTCGTGCTCCAGTTGTAGCGCTTGGGGAATACGCACATCCGCAGCTTGTTAAACGGCGCGCCCGCGAGTGTCTTGAGCGTCTGCTCCTGAAGCGCCGCCGGCTGGTGCGTCCACGCGTAACACGTCGTGCCGATTTGCCGGAACGGCGTGCCATCGGCATGGGCGAAATGGAACTCGTTCGCCACGCGCACCGGGCCGTGATTGTTCGCGCTGGGCTTGGTCGCGGTAAACTCCCCGCGCTTGCCATCGAGTTCCTTCGCGCTGCTGTCAGTGACGAATTTCCACACGCCCGCCCGCTCCGGCATGAACCGCACGCGGTAGTTGCCGTCGCCGTCGTAAAAACCCGCGACCTCGCGCGCGAAGTCGTCTTGATAAAAGCGCGCGGTGAAGCGGACCTCGGTGAAGGGATTGCCGGTGGCGGGGCCTTTGAAGGACGCCTCGAACAGGCCCCATTGCTCGACGGTTGATGGCGCAGCCGTCACGAACACAGCCGTGAATAGCACGAGCGATACCGCCGCTCGCCCAAGAAACGAATTGATGATTTCCCTTCTCATATGCCTTGGAAGACCTTCTTCAAATACCGTGTGTTCGCGCCGAAGTTGCCTTTCACGTCGCGTGGGTTTTTCGCGCTGCGGCTGCGCTCGACGACCAGCCAGCCGCGCCAGCCCATCTCGTCGAGCACACGCTTGACGGCGGGCAGATCGATCCGCTGGTTGTCCTCCAACCAAACGCCGTCCTCGTCCGTGCAGTGGATCTGGCAGATGCGGTCGCGGCCCAACGTGCGGAGTTCGGTGAGCAGGTCGCGGCCGTTTTGCAGCGCGTTGGCGAAGTTGAAGTAGCTGCGGATGCCGGACGAGCCGATGTCTTCGAGCAGCTTCACCTCATCCTTCGCCGCAAGCGCGGTCTCGACGCCGATGACCACGCCGGCCTTCTCCGCTTGCGCGCCCGCTGCCCGCAGTCGCGCGACGATGGCGGGCCGCAGTTCGGGGTGCTTCACGAGGTCGCCGCGCACGCCGAGCGGGAGGAACGCGACCTTCACGCCCATCGCCCGCATCGTCGCGATGCAGTCGCTGACCATGCGCGGCACCGAGGGACGTTCCGCGAAGGACTGCGCGTAAAAGCCGGACATCGCGAGCGAGCTGATGCCGAGGTTTAGCTCGCGGGCTTTAGCGAGGAAAGCCTCGCAGACCTCCGGTTTGGCGAGTTCGTTCTCGAACGTCTCGCGCTCGCCGAGCGAACCCATGTCCACTTCGAGGCCGTCCGCACCGATGTCCTTCGTGAGCTGGAAAGCGCCGAGTTTCTGGCGCTTCAAAATCATCCAGTCGCACACGGCGATGCGGTAACGCGGCGGCTCGGCAGCGGGGGATGGTAGGGCGGACGCGGCGAGTGCGGTGAGCGAGGCGGCGAGGAAGTGGCGGCGCGCTACGGGCTGCGGACGTGGGCGTCCGCGCTCCATGGGAATGGCGTCGCGGGTCATGGGTTCAGCTTTTGCAGCCAGAAGACGTTCGGGCCTTCGGCGGAGGAAATTTTGGTCACGCCATTCGCCGCGATGGCGAGGGCTTGGCGTTTGAGCTGACCGGTTTTCATGTCCACTTGTGTCACGCGGAACGCGCCAGGCTCGCCGGATAAATCCACTTCCGCTGCGCCGCCGGTGAAGATGAGCACCTGCTTGCCGGGCTCGCGCAACGACCATTGTTTCTTCGCGGCGTCGGCGCGCCACGAGGTCATGCGCGGGATGGCGGCGAGAAGTTTGGCGTCGGTGGTTTGCGGGAGGTTCGGCAGCGAACCGCCGGCGCAGAGGTAGGCCCACGCGGGCTCGCCGACGCTCGCGAGGACGGGCTTGGCCGGGAACTTCGCGCGATACTCGGCGGCCATCGTGGCGAGGTTGTGGTCCTTGGGGCGGCCGCCGCGGAACTGCCGCTCGAACTGGCGTGGGGCGAGGTTTTGGCCACCGCCGGGAGTGAAGTCGCCCTTGTCTGTGCGCCACCAGTAGCGGAGGTCAATCACGTCCACGAGCGCGGCGCGCGCGGCGTCGGCGAGAAGGGCGTCTTGGACGTCTTTGGTCGTGCTCAACGCCACGAGACTCCGCACCCCCTCACCCCGGCCCTCTCCCCCGATGGGGGCGAGGGAGGCGGAAGCGCGCGGTGCTGATGTAGCGCGACTTTCCAAAGTCGCGTTCGGGCGTTCGGGAGGCGCAGGGGACGCGACTTTGGAAAGTCGCGCTACGTCGCGTTTCCACTCCGCAATCGTGTCGAGCCAGAACTCGGCGAAGTGCTTGGGCCCGGTGAACTCGGCGCTGGTGAAGTGGATGACGTTTGGCTGGCCGGCGAAGTTGTCGAGGCACTGGCGGATGAAGCGGCGGTGCAACTCGCGGCGCACGGGATTGCTCAAGTCGTAGAATTGCTCGGCGAGGAAGATGCGCTTGTCGCCCGCGTAAGGCGGCGGCTCGGGGAAGCCGGTTTCGTTCACGTTGTTCGCGCTGCGCCAGGGCGAGTCGGCCCAGTGCGCTCCGGCTTCGAGGATGTTGTGCTGGAAGTAGTGCTGGTGAAACAGCACGAGACCGCGCGTCTCGGCGAGCGAGGTGAACTCGCGCAGGCGGCTCCAATACCACGGGTTGAACTGCGTGAGGTCGTAGCGGCTCAGGCCGTCCCACGCGGTGCCCGTGCCGCTGCGCGCAAAAGGCTGCTCGAAGAACGGCGGCCAGACATCGCCGGTGGCGCGGCGGACGCGCTGGTGGTCGTCGCGGCGGCGGTCATACCAGAGGCCGTAGTTGTGGTTCAGCGCGGCGATGCCCCGCGCGGCCATCGAGTCGGCGAGTTGCGGCAAGTCGTCGGTGAGGCCGGGGCCGGTGCGGCCGGGCACGAAGCGCGTGAGGGCGATGCCGAAGTTCGTGGCCTCGGCGACGCGCGTGTTGCCGCGCCACCACGCGACGTCCGTCTGCTGGCCGATGAGGAGTTTGCCATCGGCGACGAGCCAGCCGTTCGAGATGGAGAGGCGGAGGGAATGGGGAATGGGAGATGGGGAATGGGGAGCTAGAGCCTCCTCACGTCGGCTGCTGCCCGGGTCACTGGGAATCGGCGCGCGTGTCGGGGCGTTTGCGATGTAGTCGCGCAATTGCGGGAAGCGTTCGCGGGCGGCGGCGGTGAGGCGGGCGGCGAGTTCGAGTGAAGGGTTCGTGCTCGAATCGCCGGAGCCGCGCGGGAAGAGCTGGAGTCGCGCAACGGCAGCGGGGCCGAGGCGGTCCTTGAGCTGCGCGGCGAAGAGGCTTTCCGGTTTCGCGAACTCGTTCGAGCTACGCCACACGCCGTCGCCCTCGAACTCGGCCCACGAGCCAAACGCCCAGTTCTGCGCGCCGGGCGGGTTCGCGAGGCGGATGAGCGCGGCGGAGCAATTCCAGAAAACTGAGTTCGCGGCGGACCAGCCCGCGCCTTGGCCACTGCTGCCGCGATTCGCGAAGCTCAGGCCATTGCCGTCCACGGACACGCCATCGAAGAGCGTGCCGCTGGCCCAGCTCTCGATGGCTCCGCTGTCGCGCGTGGGTTGCGACGACTCGCATTGCACGAAGGCGTTCGGGCCGGCGGCGCAGTGGCCGACGGCGAAGTCGTGCCGCCCGCGCTCGGCCCAACAACGGAGAAAAAGCGTTTGCTGGCCGGCGGTGAAGAAGGTGTTGCGGCGACCGCCGGCGTCCTCGGACACGGGCGCGAGCGAGAGGCAATCCGCGACGGTCACGCGCGAGGTGCTCTCCCACAACGCGACGGCGGAACCGGCGAAGTGCGCGAAGGTGACTTGGCGGACCCACGCGTCGCGCGCGTTCTCCATCGTGATGGCGAACCAGGAATGGTTTTCGTCCTTTGCGTTCTTCGGGTCATGCGCGGATTCGAGGCGGAGGTTTTCGATGCCGATGTTTTCGACACGGCCGGGCCAGTCGTAAGTCGCCACGGTGCCGCCGCCGAACTCGGCTTCGAGCGCAGTGGTGAGCGGGGCGTCGAGCGTGATGCGGTCGCCGGAAACGGCGGTGACGGTGCGGTCCCAAGTGAGGTCGCGGGAGCCGGGTCGCCAAGTGAGCCGCCAATCGCCATCGCCGCCGCCGAAGTCGGTCATGCCGAGTTTGGTAATCCACTCCTTCGTGCTGGGGCGGGTCACGCGCACGCGGTCGCCGGGCTTGAGCGAGGAAGGTTGCTTGAGGCGCAGGCTCGTCGCGCCTACTGGCACGTAGTCGTCGGCGATGGGAGTGGTGGGACCGAGGGGGCCGATGGGTTGGCCGCGAACTTGGATGAGCGTGCGGCGGTCGAGGCCGGCGGCGTGGAGGGTGGTTTTGTCCGGACCTTGGCCGCGCAACACGATGCCGCTGGCACGGAGGTGGAGCGCGCTGTGGATTTCGTGGCGGCCGGCGAGCAGGAGGACCGCGCCGCGCAGGCCGTTCGTGTCGGGAGCGAGCGACGCGACGTGGTCAATCGCGCGCTGGATGCGAGCGGTGGCATCGCCGGGCTGCGGCGCGACGACGATGCGGATGGGGGCGTCGGGGATGGGGCGGTCTTGGCCAGCGTAGCCGCAGGTGGAGAAGTCGGGCGGGCGGTTGCCGCGAGCGTCGAGGTCGTAGGCGAGCTTGCCGTCAGCGGCGAGGGAGATGATGGGCGGGGGCTTCGTGGCGGCGAGCGCGAGTTGGGCGAGGCAGACCAGAAGAATGACAAACGAATGGGGACAAGCGAATGAAGGCACCGATAGAAGATGACGCAACGAGGCTCTGATGACCTCTCCCTCTCCCTTTGCGCAGCAAGGGGAGAGGGCCGGGGTGAGGGGTTGCGTGCGTCGGCGTTGGTGGCCCCACCCCTCATCCGGCCTGCGGCCACCTTCTCCCCTCGCTCCGCAAAGGGCGAAGGCTCGGGGTCGAGTGCTTGGTGGTTGTTCGGACGATGCGGCGGCGGACACGGCGGCTCCACAATCTGAAGTGAGACTCCTCACGTCGTCTTCTGCGGAGTTGGGTTGGGCGCGCTCGTTCATCTCGGTAGCAATGGGCCGGTCACGCGGGTGAGGCGGTTGGTTTCGGCGAGGAGTTTGCCATCGGCGAAGACGCGGAGGCCAGCGCCCTTTCCGTAACGCGCGCCGGTCTTGTCCCAGAGAATTGTGAGGACGCGGCCGTGGCAGGGAACGGCGTCGAGGGCGAACCAATCCCAAGTGCCCTCGGGGAGGAGCGGGTTGATTTCAATGGTGTCGTCGGCGCGCGGGAAGAGGCCGACGAGGCCGGTGATGATGAGGTCGGCGAAGAGGGAGTGGTTGTAATGGCGGCTGCGCTCGTTGTTACCCTTGAGCCATGCGCCGGTGGTTTCGTCGAGGTATTCGCCGATGTAGGGCTGGCCGTTGAAGCGGTGCGAGCGGGTGTAGGTGAGGAGGGCGGAGAGGTAGTCGGAGCGGGTGGGCGGTGATGGAGCGCGGACGCCTACGTCCGCGTGAGGTTTTGGAACGGCGAGGCTGGCTGCGGACGTGGGCGTCCGCGCTCCTTCGGAACGCAGGAAGTTCGCGAGGGCGAGGAGAGTTTGCGAAGTTGCGAAGGGCCAGACGGGGCCGTCCCATTCGCATTTGCCGGTGCCATGAGTGCGGAAGGCGGGGTGGCGGCGCTCGGCGGTGGTGAGGCCGAAGGGGGCGTGGAAACCGGCGGGGTCGGTGAGTTGAAGCCAAGCGGCGGCGTGGCGGGCGTCGGGCAGATGGAACATCCACGGGACGAAGCCGATGGCTTCGCGGGCGGTGGAGAAGAGTGCGGGAGTTTGGTCGCGCATCGGCGCAACGGCCCCCTCACCCCGGCCCTCTCCCCCGGTGGGGGCGAGGGAGAAGACTCGTTCGGTGCGCTCGGTTGCGGCTTCTGGAATTGGAGCGCGACTGTGCTGAAAGCCAGTCGCAGCATTGGCAGGATTGCTGCGGCTGGTCTGCGACACAGCCGCGCTCCGGTCGTCGGCGTGGAGGACTTTGAAGAACTTGGGTTCGTTGTCCCACAGCTTGTCGAGCGTGAGGCGGTGGAGGGTGTCGGCTTTGGCGGTGAATTCCTTCGCGAGTTCGGCACGACCGGCGCGATGCGCGAGCGCGGCGATGGCGCGGGCGTTGGCGACCATGTAGCTGTTGATGGTCGGACGCGGCTGCTGGGCAGTGCGCGAGCCGGAGATGGATTCCTCCATGCCGTCCTTCACGTCGTGCTGCCAGAAAAGGCCGCTGGGCAGGCGGCGCTCGGTTTCCCAAACACGGTAGTCGGCGACGAGGTCATCAAGCAGGCCGAGGGCGAACGCGAAATCGCCGGTGACACACGCGCGGTCCCACACGGCGGCGGCGAACCAACTACTGAACTTGTGGAAGTGCGGCTGCGGTTTGCCGTCAGCGCCGCGCAACCAGAAGCGCGTGTAGTCGTCGAGCGGGCGCGGGTCGCGGAGCCAGCGGCCCTCGGCGAGGTGGAAGCCGGCGGCGCAACTGATGGTGTTGTGCGCGCCCGCGTGCTTCACGGGCGTGAGGAACTCGGTGACGACAAAGCCGGCGGTCGTGTGCTTGAGGTGCTTGCGGAAGGTCCACCAGCGGAAGTGCCAAATCTCGACCAGCTCGCGGTCCGGGCAGTCGAAGCGCGGGGCGTTCGCGGCGAGGAAGTCGGCGGCGGCGGCGTTCGAGATGTGGTTGGTGACGGTCTCGGTGTCGGCGGCATTGAATCGGGCAACATTCACGCGGAAGGTGTCAGCGGGGAGAAGGAACTCGGCGGCGGGGGACGTGACGGCGAGGAGTAGAGCGAGGGTGAGGGGACAGGACGGATAGGACCTATGCGACCGGTGGAGACCGAGACTGCGCTTGATGAGAGGAAAGTTCACTTTCACGCGCGGCGGGGCCGGGAACAGGAGTGTCCCCGTCACGGGCGGTTGTTCGCGAGCTTCGTGTAATCCACGGGCTGGCGCGGGTCGGTGCCGTTGAGAAATTCCTCGATGTTCGTGTAGCCATCGGCGTCGGCGTCGGCGGCGGGGTCCACACCGGTGCGGCTAAAATGTTTCGTCTCCCACTCGTCGGGCAGGCCATTGCGGTCGGTGTCCTTCCACGGCGTGCCTTTGTATTCGGGATAGCCGCCGACTTGCGACGGGTGCGTGATGATGCCGAGGGGAATGAGCCGCAGCAATTCGGCCACGGTGTTTTCCTTGTAGCCGTAGCGGCCCAGTTCCTCGGCGAGGGCGGGGTTCGTGTTCTTCGCGGAAACTTCGCCGGTGCGGACCATGCGGATGACGCGCTCGTCCACGGCGTCGCGCCGCGGGAGCGTGGCTCCGGCATTGGCGAGGACGAACGCGAAGGCTTCGGTCGCGGGCTGGATTTGCAACGGCGCGTGCGCGACGGGTTTCGCAAGGCGGATTCTCGGTAGCACTTCGGCGACGGCGGCTTTGGACGCGGGCTGCACGCCGCCGTCCCAATTGTCCTTCGTCACGCGGTCATTGCCCTCGACGACGTTGCCGGTGACGTAGGCTTTGCCGAAGTTGTCGAAGACGGTCTTGCTGCGTTCGGATTCAGGCTTGAGCAGGCGCCAGGCGATGGGTTCGCCCTTCGGCGTGGCGGGGCCGGGCTTGAGGTAGTTGTTGATGAGGTTGAACTCACTGCGGTGGTCACCGCCGTCCACGGTGCGGTGAACCCAGTTGAAGAGGACGTTGTTGGCGAAGGTGAAGTCGCCATACATGCCCACGCTGGGATTGCGGCCCGTGTTACAGGCCCAGAGGTTGTGATGGAAGGTGCTGTTCAGCCCACCAATCGTGCTGCCGAACGCGTGGTGAAAGGTGTTCAACCCCTCGCTGAAGATGGAGTTTTGGATGGTGATGTTGACGGTCGGCAGCTTGAGGTCGGGCGTGGCGGGGTTGGCGTCGTGGTCGTGCATGTGGCGATACATGGACATGTTCTCGTCGAGGCCCCAGCTCGCGGAGACATGATCAATCATGATGTTGCCGGTCGGGTTGCCGCCGATGGAGTCGTTGCGGTCGCCCACCCACGTCTCACCGCGCCGGAAGCGCAGGTGGCGGATGACGATGTCGTGCGACTCCAGCTCGACGGTGCCGCCCGCGATGCAGACGCCGTCGCCGGGCGCGGAACTGCCGTCAATGGTCACGTAAGGCGCGCGGATGCGGATGCGCTCGGTGAGGCGGATGATGCCGGCGACGTTGAAGACAATGGTGCGCGGACCGCCCGCCTCGCAGGCTTCGCGGAAGGTGCCGGGGCCGCGATCGGCGAGGCTGGTGACGACGAGGACCTTCCCACCGCGTCCGCCGAAGGAATACATCCCGCCGCCCCACGCACCGGGGAAGGCGGGGATTTTGGCCTGCGGCAAGTCCTTCGGTTCCGCCGCGCCGGGGAGGTAGGGTTTGCCCTTCGCGGCCCACTCGCGGATGACGGGCAGCGCGCGAGCGAAGGCTTCGTCGGAGCGCTGGTCAGCGGCGGCTTGTTTCGCAGCGGCTTCGGCAGCGATGGCTTTGGGGACGTTGGGGTATTGGCCAACAGCCTCGAACACCGGACAAGCGCCTGCCAGAAGGATTATGAGGTGCAAGCCAACCCACCATCGCGAACCTTTAGTGCGCCGCATACACGCTCGTTGTGGGCGAATTCGAACCGCTGACAAACGCCTCGATTCGTTCACCTATCAGGGGCTGAGGACCAAGTTTTGGTGCGGGTCGCCGGAACTCGCGAGGAAGTTGGTCAAGCCGTCTGTCTTGACGGCACTCACTGCGCCATCAGTAGTCAGGAGGTTGCCGATCTTGTCTTGGTGACCCAGATTCCAGTTCCAAGCCCGGCCAGCGGCTGGAGTCACTCCGAGCTGGCGATAGCCTTGGATCACGTTGACGTCTCCTGGCAACAGCGCCAGCCCTGCATTAGCAAAGAATCTGTCACCGCCGAGAACTGCGCGTGGATACCGATCATTTGCCCCGACACCTACAGAATACGACATATGACTGGCGCGATTTAGGCTGGCCCAATCCGGGGCAGGCTGTTTTCCAGGAGCCCCACCAAAGGCCTTGTCCGCCGGACAGGTCAGAATCTTTTGGTCGGCAAGGTGCGCTTGGTTCGTGATTGCAATTTCACGCAGGCGGTTGATGTCAACGCTGCCGGAGTAGTTCAAGCCGCCGCCCGTAGCAATGGAATTAACCCGCTCGTAGTTGCCCTCTTCCGCTACGGGAATTTCCCAACTGTAGCGACCACGATCAGTGTTATAACCCGTGTAGCCGACTCCCTGCTGCTTCAGATTGCTGGTGCAAGAGATGAACTTCGCCCGCCGCTTTGCCTTTCCCAGCGCCGGCAGCAGCATCCCTGCAAGAATCGCGATGATCGCGATCACGACGAGCAGTTCAATGAGGGTAAAGGCGCGCTGACGTATGGTCGCAATCGGAGTAGAGGAGTGAACAATCATGTTCGGTGTTTGGTAACAGTGAATGGTGCAGATTTGTGATTCACATTTGTATCTCTATTTTCTGCAATCTGGTTTGATTTTTATGCATTTAGAAGACCAGCCCTAAGGAGGGAAGGCTTTCTTAACTCAGCCATTGGATGAATCATGCTCCCACCCGCTATCCGGCTACTCCTACCACGGACCTGACGGCTTCGTGGCTGGCGGCTATGCCTGCAAGGCGCGGCGGGCGCTGGCTGGCTTGCGAAGCGGGCCGGTTGCGGTAGTAGTGGAATGGTCGTGACCAGTTGCGAAAGCATTCAGCCCATTCGGCGTGTCCGTGTTTTGCGCAAGCGTAACCCGGATCCGGCCGTTGCGTCACTCTTGCTGCCGGATCAGCCCGCGGGCCGGAGAGATGAGTCAGGACCGCCCGACGACGCGGAACTGGCGCAAATCCACGCCCCGACTTCCAAGCCATGAGACGACTACAACCACTCCTGCTGACGGCGGTGCTGGCCTGCGCGATGACGGTAACGACTGCCGCTGGGAGCGAGCCCGTTCCAGTGGTTATCGACACGGACATGGGCAACGATATTGACGATGTGTTCGCACTTGGAGTCTTGCACGCCCTGCAAAGCAGGGGGGAATGCAGGATTGTCGCCGTGACCGTGAGCAAGGACCATCCGCTTTCGGCGCCCTTTTGCGACGTCCTCAATACCTTCTACGGACAGCCCAACCTACCGATAGGAGTGTTGCGGACCGGGAAGCACAGCGGGGACGGGCCGTATCTGCGGCAAGTAATGAAACCCCGTGGCGATGGTTCACCTGCGTTTCCGCACAGGCTGAAAAACCCGACCGAGGTGCCGCCGGCGGTGGCCGTGCTGCGGAAAGAGCTGGCCGGCCTGAAGGACAGCTCCGCCGTGGTCATCGCCATTGGGCCGGTGACAAACATTCGCAACCTGCTCGATTCTGCTCCGGATCACCATAGCGCCCTCAACGGCGAGGCGCTCGTCGCCGCAAAGGTGCGGACGCTCGTCGTCATGGCAGGCGACTTCAGCAAGCCGAAAGCCGAATTCAACGTGTTCAGTGACTTGGAAGCCGCTTCGTCCGTGTTTAAACGCTGGCCCACGGAGCTGGTCGCCTGCCCTTTTGAAATAGGCGAATGGGTTCACTATCCTGAACTGAGCTTGGAGAAAGATTTCCGCGCGCCCACCCATCATCCCTTGCTCGCAGCCAATGTGGCGACTTTCAATGGCAAGCGAAATGGCTTCATGGCTTGGGATCTGGTGGCGGTCCTGTATGCGATCCGACCCGACCGCAACTACGTCAACCTCTCCAAGACCGGCACCGTGCAGGTTGATCGAGCAGGGGTGACCACCTTCAAGGAGGAAAAGGATGGCCGGCACCGATACCTAATCCAGCGAGGCAGCCCGGACAGAGTGCGCGAAGCGCTGACCGGCCTGGCAAGCCAGCCGCCGTCGACCCGGTGAGCTCATGGTCGCAACACTCACAATCTATCCCGCCGGTCGCAGCGTTTCGCAGTGGCGGGGAGCCCTGGCCCAAACCTCCTGCTGGAGTGGTCAGCGACTGGCAATCCCACCCCTGCGAGCGCGAGCGCGGCCGCTGTTCCAAGGCCATCGCGGAGCCGTTGCCATCGCCGTCCCTGGATCGGGGCGCTGGGCTCGGGTCGCGAGAGCCCTGGAGTCCCTTTGTTTGCAAAAGCACATGATAACCAATCCCAACCGCGGCATTGCCTTGCTCGTGGCAACCCTCTGCACCGGCGGCTGTTTCTTGATCGCCGCTGAACCTGGGAAACGTCCGCCCCGCGAGGTCTTGCAGCGGGCGCGGCCCGCGTTGGAAGAGGCGAGGCGGGCACTGGACGCTCAGGACCCCGCTGGCACGCGCGCCGCCGTTGGCAAGGCCATCACCGCCCTCGGGCCATGGGCGGGAAACCCTGAAACCGCGACCCGCTATTACCCGCCCGTCGTAACTTCACCGTTCAGCACGGCGAAAGCCACTGACTGGTGGCTGAACGAGGTCGGGCGTGGCCTGCGCATGTTGCCATGGTTGAAAAATCCCACCGGCGACCCGCGCAAGATGGCGGCGGGCTTGCGCGAGGCGGCGTGGCCCATCGACGGCCTCGCCCGCACGGCGCTGCTTTTTCCGGACCAGCGCGACGAGTTGACCCAGCACGTCCGCGCTGGAGCGGACTGGCTGATCAAGCTGCAACACCCCACGGGCGTCTTTCCCTTTCCCGTCGGCCCCGGACTGGATCCCCGCGAGAAGGTTGGCCACATCGTCGCGCGCGCCATCCGGGAACATCCTGAAATCGTCGTGAACGACTGGATTCCCGATGACTTCAGCGACGGCGGCCTGCAGTTCGACAACGGCCTCTGCGGAAGCGCACTCGTCAGTGCGTGGTCGTTGACGAAGGACGCGCGCTATCTCGCCGCCGCCCGTAAATCCGGCGACTGGGCCATCACGCGTCCGCTCGTGCCGAACTGGAACTACAACGCCTTCAGCGTCGGCCTGCTCGCGCGCCTGGCCACCGCGACCGGTGACGCGAAATATCTCGCCGCCGCCGTGCAGAAGGCTGATGCGGGCGTGCTACCCGGCCAGATGCCGGGCGGGCGTTGGTTCGACGCTCACAATGCCTGCGCCGTGTATCACAACATCCTGCTGCGCGAGCTGCTGGAATTGCTGCACGCGCTGCCTCCGCAACATGCCTTCCGCCCCCCTTTGATGGACGCGATCACCCGCGGCCTGAACCAGGCAGCAGAAGAAACCTTGTCACACGGATTCACCGGCACATGGACGGACAATTTCGCCCGCGGCCTTCAATGGGTGGGGGAGACCAAAAAGTGGCGCGACGCACTGAACGTGAACCTCAATGCCAGCGGCAAGAACGGCGCGCCCACGCCTGGCTTCAGCATCATCGCAGTGCTGGAGGAAGCGGGCAAACGGCCGTGATGCTTCAACTCTCAATTCGGCAAAATGGCGAACGCTGCCGAGCCGCCTATCCGGCCAAGTTTTTCAGCGCAGACCGTTAGAGATTCCTGCAATTCTCTTTCCTGCAAGTGCGCCGCCCTGAGCCCGAGCACCACAGGGCGGCAAACGTGATCATAGGGTCGGCACCTGCCCATCCGCACCCGGCGGGCACCCGCGGGCTGCCCTTCACATACTTTGGCGGCGGGTCACTTGATGACCTGCTGCCACTGATTCTCCCGGGCCTGTCGTGCCGCCTTCAGCGCGCCAAGCGCGACAAATTCCTGGTAGCGTTCACCTGCCAGCCGCACGCACGGCCGCTCATAGCCTTCGGCAGCGAGCTGCCGCTGCAGTTCCGTGGCGAGGTTGCGGATGCGGCTGCCGCCGCCGGTGAGGATGATGTTCTGGAGCAGTTCACCCACACTGTCAGGTGAGGCATGCGCGATGAGGCGCTGGGCGCTGGCCAGGATCTGTTCCAGCAGTTCGTCACACGCGTGGCCGAGCTGCTCGGTGATGTCGAGTTTCCTCACCTTGCCGCCGACCATGACGCTGACGACGACCGGCGCGCTCGGCGGGCCGACGAAGGAATGCTGCTCCTTCAACTCGCGAATCGTGAACGGCGTCAGCTCGCAGTCCGGATAGGTCTTGCGGATGGCGGCGTGCAGCAGCGCGTCCACGCGGTCGCCGGCGAAGGTCAGCGAAACCTGCTCCTCCGCCGTGGGAAAATAGCCCTGCACGAGGCACAGGTCGGTGGTGCCGCCGCCGATGTCGATGAAGAGCGAGTTGCGCACCGGGTCCACATAGCTGCCGTCGGCCAGGCGCGCCTCGTCACGGAAACCCAACGCGGCCAGGAACGGCTCGGGGATGAGGATGACACGGTCGAACAGGCCGGCGACGGCCTCGCGCACGCTGTCGCGCGCGGCGGCGTCGGCATTGGCGGGCACGCCGATGACGGCGCGGATTTCCGTGCCCGGCGGTGCGTCCAGAAGCGAACGCAGGTATTGGGCAAAGTCGCGCGCGGCGGCGGGATCCTTCACGACACCCTCGGCGAGCGGACGCACGAGCCTCAGGTGCAGCCGATGGCGCAGCGCCGGTTCACCGAAGAGCACCGACGCGTCGTCCGGCAGCAGGCCGTCCACGACGCCGTCCTTGGCATAGCCGACGACGGTGGGGATGACCTGCTCAAGCGCGAAGCCGGATTTACCACCGTAGGCGGCCTTGAGGCAGGATTTGTTCGTGCCCCAGTCGAAGCCAAGATGAAGCACGGCGCGGCTGGTGGCCGATGCGGCCGTCTGGCCAGTATCGAAGCGGCTCTTGCCGTTGCCGTTGATCCGTTGCGGGTGGAAATGGCGGTCGCCGCCTTGGGTGAGGACTCCGGTTGCTGTTTTCATGGTGTGTGACTGGACTGTTTGTGTTTAAGCGGAGGGACAAGATTTCACGCGGCCTGGTAGCGGGCGCCGGACTGGCTATCGCGTTCGAGAATGAGATCGATGATGGAGGGAATGTCACCGGCGGGCACACGGGTGGACCGGCCGGAAGTGTCACCGGCCGGAGCGACGAGGGGAGTTGGGGCCGGCGGGGCGGCATGGATTGGCGCGTGCCGCTGCTTGGCCTGCTGGATCTCCGCGTCAATCCGCGCGGACAAGGCGGGGAGCAAGTGGGTCCGCAGCCGGCTCTCCATGAGATCATCAAGCAGCCAGACATCCGCCAGGCGCTGCTGCTCGTGGTGGAACATCGCTTCCAGCCGCCGCGCCTGGGCCACGCCATCGGCGGGATCCTGCTCCGCCCAGGCGAGGATGCGCGCCGGCAATTCATCGTGCAGCAGGCGGGCGGACTCTGCCGGTCGCCCCTGCCGTTGCAGGATGCGGAGCTGCCGGTAGTCCTCCACGATCCGCTGCCAGAGAAAATCCGACGGGCGGCAGGCAGGCACAGTATGCGCCGGTTCGGCCATCACCTGTGGTGAAGCAGCGCCAATGCCACCGAGAGCAAACCCTGTTTTTCCGGGGTTTTCTGCACGGCCTTGCACCGGGGCGGAGCGGGCGCCGGCAAGGTTTTTCCGCCGGGCGGAAAATTCGTCCCAGTGCGCGTCACGGGCTGACAGCCATGCGCACGGCCGCAGTTGTCGCTCAAGTTTATGCGTGCCCGGCCGATAGTTTGGGTGTCGCAAGACACGGCGGTCGGCAGCCGGAAAGGGCCGGCGGGAAAACGGTGACGCCCTAAAAAAGGTCGCCTGCGGCAGGGATGCCGCGGAACAAACAAGCCCCGCAAGGGGTGACTCATGGAAGGAGTCTAGTTATGGTAATCAACACCAATGTGTCGGCACTGAGCAGCTCACGCCTGCTCTCCCAGTCGACCAGCATGCTGGAGAAATCCTTGGCCCGCCTCTCGTCGGGATCCAAGATCATCAACCCCGAGGATGACGCCGCCGGCCTGGCGGTATCCATGCGCTTCGACGCGCAGATCAACCGCACCACCGCCACGAAGTCGAACGTGGGCAACGCCATCTCGTTCAACCAGACCCGCGACGGGTTCCTGCAGAAAGTGCAGAGCGCGCTGGACCGGATGAGCGAACTGGCCATCCTCGCCCAGGACGTGACAAAGACCGATGCCGACCGCGCGCTCTACAACAGCGAGTTCAGCACCCTCGGCTCCTTCATCACCGCCACGGCGTCGAAGGACTTCAACGGCGTGAGCCTGTTCTCCAGCACCGCGCTCTCCGTGACGATTGACGACACGGCCACGTTCTCGCTCTCCGGCTTGAACCTGGGCGCGGCCGCCTACACGGGTGCCACCTCCGCCGGCGTGGCCAACGCCACCTCCGCCGCCGCGGCGCTCACCGCCGTCAAGTCCGCCATCACCCAGCTCGCCACGGACCGCGCCACGGCCGGCGCCGCCAATGCCCGCCTCAGCTACACCAGCGACCAGCTCGCAGTGCTGCGCGACAACCTGAGCGCCTCGAACAGCCGCATCAAAGATGTGGATGTGGCCGAGGAAAGCACAAACTTCGCGCGCTACAACATCCTCGTGCAGGCCGGCACGGCGATGCTCGCCCAAGCCAATGCCAGCCCGCAGTCAGCCCTCCGGCTCCTCGGCTAATCCCGCGGTGCCCGCTTCGCCCCCCGCCCGGCGCTCACGCGCCGGGCGGGCGGGCGCGTTTATGACCGGACAGCCCCGCCGCACGCTCACCTTGAACCAACCTTCGCATGGCTGACCTTGGACTTTCCGGCCTCGCCTCGGGCTTCGACTGGCGCTCCCTGGTGGATCAGCTCACCGAGGTCGAGCGCGCGCCGCAGACCCTGCTGCGCCGCCAGCAGACCTCGCTGACCAGCGTCAACACCGCCTACGGCACGGTGAAAACCTACCTCACCGCGTTGCAGACAAAGGTGGATGCGCTGAACGACGCCGACCTCTTTAACCAGCGCACGGCCACCTCCGGGGACGAGGACGTGGCCACCGCGACCGCCGAGGCCGGGACGCCGCTGGGGCAATACACCTTCACCATCAGCCAGCTCGCCACGACCAGCGTCCAGCAGGGTGGCGCAGACGCCGGCTCCCCGCTCAACGCCACCAGCGATGTCTCCGCGCTCGTGTTGAGCACGGCCGCCTTTGCCACCCCGGTCACAGCCGGCACGTTCACCGTCAACGGCAAGCAAATCACCGTGGCCACGACCGACACCCTGCAGGCGGTCTTCACCGCCATCAGCACCGCCACCGGCGGCGCGGTCACGGCGAGCTACGACCCCGGCACGGACAAGATCACGCTGGCCGGCACCGGTCCCATCACCCTGGGCAGCGCGGTGGACACGAGCAACTTCCTCACCGCCGCCAAGCTGCACAACAACGGCACCAGCACCGTGGCCAGCAGCCACGCGCTGGGCACGGTCAAGACCACCGGCGCACTGGCCTCGGCCAACTTCGCCACCGCCATCAGCGACGGTGGGAGCGGGGCGGGCGCGTTCAAGATCAACGGCGTCACCATCAGCTTCAACGCGACCACCGAGAGCGCCAGCGCCGTGCTGGCCCGCATCAACAACTCGGCGGCGGGGGTCACGGCCACCTACGACGGAGTCAACGACCGTTTCCTGCTCACCAACAAGTCCACTGGCGATCTCGGCATCGCGCTGGAGGACGTGACTGGCAACTTCCTCGCCGCCACCAAGCTCAGCGCGGGCACCCTGGTGCGCGGGGACAACCTGGAATACACCATCAACGGTGGCGGCACCCTCGTCAGCGCCTCGAACACGATCACCAGCGCGAGCTCCGGCCTCAGCGGCTTAACCGTCTCGGCCGTGGCCACCGGCAGTGTGGCCATCGAGGTTCAGAGCGACAGCGCCAGCATCCGCACGGCGGTGAAGGACTTCGTCGCGGCTTACAACCAAGTGCAGTCGTTCCTGGACACCAGCACCGCGAGCACGACGGACACGCGGGGCAAGGTCACCGCCGGCGTGCTCGCAGGCCAGACGGATGCGAATGACATCGCCACGCGCCTGCGCCGGCTGGCCGTCACGCCCGTCACCGGATTGGCCACCACGCTGACCAAGCTTGCCGACCTGGGCATCACCACGACGGCCGACAACAACCAGCTCACCCTCTCCGATGAGGAGGCGCTGGACACGGCCCTGGCGGAAAAGCTGGCCGACGTGCAGGAGCTCTTCACGAATTCCTCCACCGGCCTGGCCGCGCAACTTGCGACGTATCTGGAGTCCGCCGTGGGCGAGGAGGGCTCGCTGCTGGAGCGGCAGGACACGCTGACCAAGCAGGCCACGGACATTGATGAGCAAATGGCGGATCTGGAGCGAATGGTGCAGGCCAACCGGGCCGCACTCATCAACAGCTTCATCGCGATGGAACGCGCCCAGTCGAACATCAACCAGCAGCTTCAGTTTCTGAAGCAGCGCTTTGGCGGATGAGGCCGGCGACGAGTTTGCTAAATGTCGCGGCCGGGCCTGCCGATAAGTTGTCATGCCGGTGAACGCCAGGAAGTCCGCCCCGTTGCCGCCACCAGCAGTGTGGCTCGACGGCCAGCCCGTGGAGCTGTCCGCGCACGCGGCCGCCTCGCTGCCCGGCATCTGTTCCGAGCTGGAGACGCTGGCCGCGAGCCGGCAGCGAGTGCTGGAGGAAGTTTGGGTGGACGGCCAGCCGGCGGAGCAGTTCGCTGGCGGCGCGGAGAGCGGCCCGTTCCACCGCATCGAGGCGCAGTCCATCTCGATCGCGGAACTCAGCCGCCGGCTGGCCGGGGAAACCCGCGCCCAGGTGCGCGAGCTACGGTGGGCGGTGGAACGCGCCGTGCTCGGCGTGCTCATCAACGAACCCGCGCACAACCGGCGGCGCTGGCAAGGCTTCCAGACAGAAGTGCGCGAAGTGCTGGCCCGGCTGGGGATGCTGCGCGAGCTGTGGGGGGCACGCCTGGGCGAGCTGTCCGCCGGGGGGCACGACTTGGACGCGCACCTGGAGGAGCTGGGCCGCATCGCCATCCACATTGAGCTGCTGCTGCTCAAGCCGGATGCCGAGGCGCTGCCGGCGGCGATGCTGCTTTCCAATGTCTTCGAGCGGAACCTGGCCCCGTGGCTGCGGCGACTCGAAGATTTCTTGGCCGACTTGTATGAAAGCCATCTGGCCTGACCGCCGATTCAGTTACCTCGCCGTGCTTGCCGCCTGCGCCTGGCTGGCGGGGTGCGAGTCGATGGATTTCAACCTGCGCGAGCGCATCCGCAAGCCGGATTACCAGCCGGCCAACATTCACCGGCTGCCATCGGGGGTGCCGGAGGAAGTGCGGCGGGTGGCCGTGCTGCCATTGGTGGTGGATGCACGCGGTGCGCAGGCAACCGCCGGCGGGGAGGCCTTGCAATCCGTGCTGGTGGGCGAACTGACGCGCGCGGGAGTGTTCGAAATCCTGGCCGTGAGCGCCGAGGATTTGAGCCATGCGACGGGGCGCGGACAGTGGACGGCGGAGGAGCCACTGCCGTCCGACTTCCTGCAACGGTTGCGGGTCAGCCGAGGCTGCGAAGCGGTGCTGTTCAGCCGGCTCACGCAGTATCGCGCTTACCCGCCGCTGGCGCTGGGGTGGAGCTTCAAACTGGTGGAATGTCCGCCCAAGGCGGGCACGGTGCCGCGCATCCTGTGGGCGGCGGATGAAGTGTTCGACGCGGGCAACCCGGCGGTGGCCAACTCCGCCCGCCGGCATTACCAGGCGCAGTTGCAAAGCCCCGGCCCGCTGGCGGACTCCCAACTGGCCGTGACTTCGCCGCGCCGGTTCGCCCAATACACCCTGCACGCGCTGGCGCTGACCATGCCGCCCCGCACGATTTCCCCTCAAGTTTCTCCGCCAGTTGCCGATGTCCCGGTTGAGACGAAACCAAACAGCCCCGCGCCCGGCGCGGAGGGAAGCAAGTGAACATGGAAATCAGCCCGAATCGTGGCAACGGGCCGGTGAGCCGGATCTGGAATCAGGCCTCACCGTCGGCTCCCGGTGCCCCCCGCGCGGACAGCGTCCGGTTCGACGGCGCGGCCGCCCTGAACCGCGCGCTGGCGGACACACCAGACCGGCGGGCTGACCAGGTGGAGCGGGCGCGCCAGCTCCTGGGCGAGGCAAGCTATCCCCCGGCAGAAACCATCAGGCGCATCGCCTCGCTGCTGGCCACCAAGCTAGACAATGAAGCAGCGGAGGTTTGACCAACTTGAGATCATCATGAGCCACGCCCATCCCAGTTCCTCCTACCGGCAGATCGCCACGCAGACGGCCACCCCTGGCCAGTTGGTGCTGATGCTCTTCGACGGAGCCATCCGCTTTCTCGAACGCGCCCGGCTGGGGTTTGCGGAGACGGATCCGCTGGCCTTCAACCTGGCCGTCAACAACAACATTCAGCGTGCCCAGGCCGTCATCCACGAGCTGAACACGTCGTTGAACCTGCGCGATGGCGGCGAGGTGGCGGCGAATTTCCGCCGGTTGTATGACTACTTCGATGACCGCCTCATGGAGAGCAACGTCCGCAAGAGCGAGACCGAGCTGGCGGAGGTGCTCCGGCGGCTGGGCGTGCTACGGGACGCATGGGCGGAGATGTTGCGCCAGCACGGGGATGGTGGCGCGGTGGGCGGCGGGCCGGCCTTGGCGAGCCGGGCCTGAACCATGAGTGCGCGCGACCAGCTCTTCAGCCTTTACGAACAGTGGCGTCGCCTCAGCTTGGCCGAGGGGGACGCCATCCAGCGGAGCGACTGGCTGGAAGTCCGCCGCTGCCAAAACGCGAAGCAGGCGTTGCAGGGGCGCATCGTGGCCACGACGGACGCGCTGAAACTCGATCAGGCCGGCCTGCACACCAATCCGGGGGAAACCGAGTCGGCCATTCGCACCGTCGTCTCGCGGCTGATGGAGCTGGAGGGACAGAACTCCCGGCAACTCGCCGAACAGCGCGCGCGCGGCGAGGCGGAACAATCCGGTGCAGCGCAAGCCGAGCAAAACCTCCGCGGCGTGAGCCGGGCGTATCGCCAGCCACACGCCAGCGGTTGGCAGAGCTACTCCTGAGGTGCGGCGGAGGGGGTCAGCAGAATAGAGTTTTCTTACCTTTTTGGATTACCTACGCTGCGCGCATGCCCGCACTGAGACACCCGCTTTACTCCGGCTTGGCATGACGGTCTCCCCCCCGCGCAGCCACCCACTTGCCACCCGCCTCGCCCCCGAGCGCGGCTGGCTGGATGCTGGGCGTGCCGTGCTGGACCGGGCGGGACGGATCCGCCTGCTGAACACGCCGCTGGCCGCGTGGCTGGGGCGGGACCGGGACGAACTCATCGGCCAGCCGCTGCGGACGGTGCTGGCCAGTTGCTACCCCGAATGGGGTGATTCCCTCCGCGTGCTCGAATGCTCGACGGAGCCCTTTGAACAAGTGGCCCTGGGTGCCGGCCCACCATCGGCCCGCCAGTGGTTCAGCTGTGAGATCACGCGCGCAGAGGACTGGACACAGGTGCGACTCAACTCCGCGCTGCCCCCGGTGGCCGAACTGGCGGAAAGCCCATGGGACGAGCACCTCGGCTCTGAATCCGCGCGGCGCGAGGCATTTGTGCGCATGCTGCGGGCCGAGGCGCGGCTGCACAACCTCATCGCCCACTGGCCGGGCGTGGTCTTCAGCCAGCGGGCGGACTTCAGCTTCGCCTTTGTCAGCCCCAAGATCGAGGAACTCACCGGGGTGTCCGCCGCCGAGTGGGAACGCTCGCCCACGCGCTTCTGGGACGTGGTGCATGAGGGCGATACGGAGGAGTTGCGGCAACGGGCACGCCTGACGGCCCGGACGTTGCAGAGCGCAACGGGGACGCACCGCGTGCGCAACCTCGTCACGCGCCAGATCCACCACGTGCTGGAGCACCGGCAAGCCGTGGTGACGAACGGCGGCGTGCTGCTGGGCTACGAAGGGGTCTGGCTGGACGTGACCCGGCAGACGCTGGCGGAGAAACGCCTGTCCGGCGCGGCGTGGAAAGAGACCTTGAGCACGATCACGATGGGCATGGCGCACGACTTTGGCAACGTGATGGCGGGCATCCATTCCCTGAGCGAGTCGTTTTGCAGCCAGATCGACGGGCAGCACCCATTCCACGAGGGACTGACGCTGATCCAGCGCAACGCCCGGCAGGCCGGCCAGCTCGTCCAGCGCATCATCCGGCTCCACCACGGCAAGCCAGGTGAGCGCAGTTACCAGGATCTCAATGCGATGGTGACCGAAGTGTTCGAGCTGGTCCGCAAGGTCATCCCCCGCACGGTCGAAGTCTTCCTCGCCCTCGCCCCGGGGCAGCTCCCCCTTTACGTGGACCCGGTCGAGTTCCGCCAGGTGGCCATCAACCTCGCCCTCAACGCCGCCGAGGCCATGGCGCGCGGCGGACGGCTGACGTTTGCCTCCGCCCCGGTGACGGCCATGCCCGAAGCCGCGCACTGGCGGGGGCATCGGCCCCGGTTGCCCGCCGCCTGCCTGAGCGTGACCGACACCGGGCACGGCATCGCCGCCCGGGATCTGCCCACCATCTTCGACCCCTTCTTCACCACCAAGGCGATGAACAAAGGCTCCGGCCTGGGGCTCTACAACGCCCAGCTGTTCGTCGAAAAGCACGGCGGCGGCATCTCGGTGGAGAGCGAGCCCGGGCGGGGCACCACCTTTCACCTTTGGCTGCCGGCGGCGGACTTTACGGAAACCGAGCCAGCCCCGGCGGCCGTGCCTTGGCGCCAGTGGCTGCTGCTCGTCGGTGGCAGCCCGAAACTGGTGGAGGGCAGCGCCGAAGTGCTGCGGCTTTGGGGCTTCACGGTCAGCACCGCGGCCGGCTTCACCGAGGCGCTGGACGCCTGCGCGGACGCAGCCCGTCCGCCGCACGGCATTTTCCTGCTGCTGGAGCGCCCGGATGCCGGCCTGGGCTCGTTCATGGACACGTTGAGCCGGGATGTGTCATCCGCCCGCCGGATTCTCCAGATCGTTGGCTTCAACCAGGATGAGCTGGAGTCTGCGGTGCTCGCCGCCGCCGACCTGACGATCACCGTTGACACCCCTGCGGAATCCATCCACCGGCAGTTGCGCCAGCTCTTCGCATGACCCCTACCGATTTCCCCAGCCCGTCCGCCGCGAAGCCGCGCATCCTGGTCGTGGACGACGAGGAGATCGTGCTGGCAGCGCTCCGGGAGACGCTGACGCGGGCGGGCTACGAAGTTTGCGCGGTCCCGGACGCCTTGCGCGGCCTGGACCAGATGCGGACCACGGCCTTCGCCGCCATCATCAGCGACCAGCAGATGCCGCGCATGACCGGGCTGGAGTTTCTGGCCCGCGCCAAGGAGCTGCAGCCCGAAGCCAGCCGCCTTCTCATCACCGCCGTCCTGACGCTGGGCACCGTCATCGAGGCCATCAACTCGGGCGAGATCTACCGCTTCATCGTCAAGCCCTGGCTGCGCGAGGAACTGCTGGCCACGGTGCGCAACGCCGTGCAGCGCCACGGCCTGCTGCGTCACAACGCCGAACTGCTCGAGGCCTCGCGCGCCTGCAACGCGCAGCTGACCGCGGCCAACCAAAATCTGGCCGAGCAGGTGCGCCGTGCCGACCAGGAGCGCGTCCGCTGGCGTGGCCAGCTGCGCGCCCGCGCCGAGATCACCTTGCGCACGCTGCACGCCGCACACCCCCTGCTGGGCGCGCGCGCGCAGCGGGCCGGCGAGCTGGCCGGGGCCTTGGCCGCCTCCCTCGCGCTCCCGGAAGCGGAAGCGGACAGCCTGGAACTGGCCGCGTGGTGCCACGATCTCGGCCTGCTGGCCCTGCCGCAGGAAGCGGTCCGCCGCTGGCTTCAGTCCCCGGCCGCACTCACGGCGGACGAGCATGCCCTCCTGCGGCGGCATCCCACAGCCGGGGCGGAGCTGTTGGGGTCGGAACAGGAGCTGGCGGCGACGGCCGTGCGTGGCCATCACGAGCACTTTGATGGCACGGGTTTCCCCGACAGCCGGTCGGGCACTGACATTCCCCCGCTGGCCCGGCTCCTGGCCGTGGTGGCGGCGTTCGTGGAAGGGCACGAAGGCGACGGCCCAGCGGCGGACCGGATCCGGCTGGCCAGCGGCACGCAGTTCGATCCGGAGGCGGTGCGGGCGCTGCTGCGCATCCTGCCGAAGCACGAGGGCCGCCGGCGGGAGCGTGAAGTGCTGCTCGCCGAGCTGCAGCCCGGCATGGTGCCGGCCAACGCGATCTACACCGCGCACGGGTTGCTGCTGGTGCCGGCCGGCCAGCCGCTGGACCAGCAGATCATCGGCCAGCTCCAGCACCATCATCAGGCTTCCCCCATCACCCAATCGTTGCTGGTCTATGGATGATCTATCCGCCCACCCGACTCTCGCACTTTGCCACTCCGTCCTCGAAGCCATGGCCGAAGGGGTCATCGTCGTGCGCGAGGATGGCTGGCTGGTGGCTGCCAATGCCGCCGCCACCAAGCTGCTCGGCCTCACCGCCGACCAGGTGCCGTGCCCGGATTTCGCCGCGCGCTGGCCGCTGCTGCGGGCGGATGGCACGCCGTTTCCCCCGGAGGAAAATCCGTTTCGCAACGCGTTTGAATGCGGCGCGCCCCGCCAGAGCCTGGTGCTGGGGGTGACGCGGCCGGACCAACTGCGCCGGTGGGTTTCGTGCGGGCTATACCCGGTGCCACCCGCCAGTTCCGGTGGGCCACGCCTGATGTTGGCCGCCTTCGAGGTGCTGGCCATGCAGCGGCAGGCAGAGATCGAGCTGCGCGCGGTGACGGATTTCTCCCCGGTGGGCGTGTATTTGCAGGACGCGCTGGGCAACTGCCTTTACGTCAACCGCCGCTGGGAGGAGCTTACGGGCATGAGCTTTGCGGATGCCCGCCAGCATGGCTGGATGCAACTCATTCACCCAGATGACCTGCCGGCCGCCACCGCCGCCTGGGCGGACGCCTCCCACCTCGACGACTACTTCCAGCACGACCTGCGGCTCCGGCGGCCCGACGGGCAGGTGCGGTGGGTCTCCGTGCGGGCCGGCCGCGTGAACATGGCCGATGGGGCGCTCAAGGGCTACGCCGGCACACTGATTGACATCTCCGCCCGCAAGTCCACCGAGGCTCAACTGGCGGCCAGCGAAGCCCGGTTACGCGCCTGCATCGAGAGCACACCCTACGTGGCCGTGCAGTGGTTTGACGAGCAGGGCCGGGTAACTTACTGGAACTCCGCCTCGGAGAACATCTTCGGGTGGTCCGCCGCCGAGGCCATGGGCCGCAAGCTGGATGAGCTCATGCACTCACCCGAGGAAACGGAAGCCTTCGTGGCCTTGCTGCAGGAGGTAAAGGCCACCGGCCGGCCACACGGGCCGATGGAGTATGAATTTCACCGGCGCGACGGGTCGCGGGGCGTCTGCCTTTCCACGGTCTTCGCCATCCCGGCGGAAGACGGGCACGCGCGCTTCGTGTGCATGGACGTAGACACCAGCGCCCGCCGGCTGGCGGACCGCATTGTCGCGGGCCAGCACAGCATCCTGGAGCTGATTGCTTTGGGCACGCCGTTGGCGGTGGTGTTGGAGCAGACCGCCCGGTTCATTGAACTCAACGCGCCCGGCTTGCTGGCCTCCGTGCTGGTGCTGGCCCCCGACGGGGTGACGTTGCGGCACGGGGCCGCACCCAGCCTGCCGGAGAGCTACAACCGGGCCATCAGCGGCGTGCGCGCGGGAGAGGGCGTCGGCTCGTGTGGCACGGCCGTGGCGCGGCGGGCGGCCGTGGTGGCCGAAGACATTGCCACGGATCCGCTCTGGACGGATTACCGCACGCTGGCACTGGCCCACGGCCTGCGAGCCTGCTGGTCCACGCCCGTGCTCTCGGCGCGGGGCGGCCTGCTGGGCACCTTTGCGTGCTACCACCGCGCGCCTCATGTGCCCACGCGCCAGGAGGAACGATTGGTGGAGCTGGCGGTGTCGCTGGCGGGCATCGCCATCGAGCGGGATCGCTCCCAGGCCGTGTTCCGCGCCAGCGAGCAACGCCTCCGCCTGCTCGTGGATCACTCGCATGACATCGTCATGGAGTTCTCCCCGGACGGCGTCGTCCACCATGCCAGCGCGAACTTGACGACGCAGCTTGGCCTGCGAGACGGCGATGTGCGTATGGACGTGCTCTGGGCGCGGATTCATCCGGATGACCGGGTGCTGGTGACGGACGCGCTGCTCCATTCGCAAGGGGAGGCTACGTTCCGGTTCCAGCGGGGGGCGACCGACTGGCTTTGGCTGGACGCGCGGGTCCGCCGGTTCAACGGGGCCGATGGGGAACCCCGGCTGGTCGTATTTGCCAGCGATGTCACCGCCCGCAAGGCCCAAGAGGCCGAGCAGGCGCGCCTCGAGGCGCAACTCCGCCAGGCGCAGCGGCTCGAAGCCATCGGCACGCTGGCGGGCGGCGTCGCGCACGATTTCAACAACATCCTAGCCGGCATCCTGGGACACGTGGAACTGCTGGCCATGGACCTGCCGCCCGACAGCCCGATGCAGGAGTCCATGCGCCAGATCCAGCGCGGCACCCTGCGCGCCCGGGATCTGGTGCGCCAGATCCTGACCTTCAGCCGCGGCGGCGAGGTCCACTGCGTGCCCCTGCGCCTGAGCACGGTCGTGCAGGAGGCGCTCAAACTGCTGCGCGCCTTGCTGCCGAGCAGCATCGAGATCGTCACCGCCTGGCCGCAGGAGGAACCCTTGATCCGGGCCGACGAGGGACAGATCCACCAGATCATCATGAACGTCGGCTCCAACGCGGCCCGCGCCATCGGCGGCCGGCCGGGCCGGCTGACAGTGAGCGTGGCGGTCGTGGAGCTGGACGAGTCATTCACGGACGGCCATCCCCCGTTGCTGCCGGGCCGGCATGTGCGGCTGACCATCGCGGACGATGGCTGCGGAATGGACGCGGCGGTGCGACAGCGCATTTTCGACCCGTTCTTCACGACGCGACCGCCGGGCCAGGGAACCGGCCTGGGTTTGGCGATGGTTCATGGCATCGTCCAGATGCACCAGGCAGCGGTGACGGTCGTGAGCGAACCGGGCGCGGGAGCAAGTTTTGAGTTTCATTTCCGCGCCGCGGAGACGGCGGTGGCGGACAGTCCGGCGGCGGAACTGCGGCTGCCCCTCGGGCGCGGGCAGCACATCCTGGTGGTGGACGATGAGGAGGCCGTGGTTTGGGCGGCCCGCAGCTTTCTGGAGCGGCTCCACTACCGGGCCACGGGCCTGCAGCATTCCGCCGAGGCCATTGAATGTTTTGCCCAGGCCCCGCAGATGTTTGACGCCGTGCTGACGGACCTGACCATGCCACAGCTGGGCGGGTTGGAACTGGCGCGGCGGCTGCGGGGCATGCGGCCGGATGTGCCGGTCATCCTCATGTCCGGCTACCTGCTGGGGGTGGACAACAAGGAACTCCGCGCAGCAGGCGTCGTGCAGGTGGTGCAAAAGCCATTCGGCATCCACGCGCTGGCCGAGGCCGTAAGCCAGGCGCTCGACGGGCCAGGCAGCACCGAGCCGCAGCCGTAGCGTGTGGCGGCCTAGCTAGACCAACCCCTCGAGCACCACCGGCAGCCGGCCGAGGCTGCGTTGCAGCGAGGCCTGGGCGAGGGAGTGCTCGTGTTCATTCAACTGCGGAAACAGGAGCTGCCACGCGGTGGACTGCCGCCAGGCATCCGCAGGCACCTCGGTCACGTTGCCGCTCACACCCAGCCGGGCGTGGCGCACGAGCAGGTCCGCCACGCTCACCGCCGCGACGATCGGCACATGGTGGCTGGCCCGCTCCGGCGCATGGTGGTGGCGCGCTGTCTCGATCATCGCCTCCGGCAGGTTGTGGTGCTGGAGATAGCGCGCTCCCAGTTCACAATGGTCCATCCCAAGAACGGCGACCTCCACTTCCAGCAACGGTGCAGGTCGTTCCGCCAGGCGGCGCTGAACCTCTGCGAAATGGCCGGAGAATGCCGCCGCCATCGCGATCTTGCCCACGTCATGCACAAGCCCCGCGACATAGTCTGCCTCATCCGTGGGCACGCGGACCACGCTGATGACTTCACGCGTCATCATGGCCACGCCGATGCAGTGCCGCCAAAACTCGCGCCACGGGAAGGGTGTGTTGCCAGCCAGCTTCTGAAAATCCTCGATCACCGGCGTCAGCATCGCGAGCTGCCGGATCTGCCGCACGCCAAGGTAGAAGATCGCCTCCTCAATGCTGTTGACCGGCGAGGACAGGCCGAAATAGACGGAGTTCACCAGCCGCAGCAACCGCGCGGTGAGACTGGGGTCGCGCCGGATGACCTCGGAGATCTGGGCGATGTAGCTGGTGTCCGCCGAGAGCAGTTCGCGCAGCGCGCTGTTGATGCTGCCGAGCGAAGGCAGCCGCGCGCACCCCTTCAAACGGGCTTCGATCTGCGCCTCGTCGAGCGGCGCGACGGCATGGGGCGCGGGCGTGGCTTCCATAGTTGATCCAACCAACTGCTTCGTATCGGCAGCCACGGCAGAAACTTTAGCGCGCAAATCCTCAAGTCCACCGGGCGGCTGCCGATAGACCTCCGAGGGATGCCGCGCGGGATCGCGTTGCCCGCGCCTGTGCGTCACCCCGGCTGAATGAATTATCCGCTGTTGTTTGCGCTCGCGTGTTCCGCCGCCTTGTCGGCGAGCGCCGGCACGGCCTATCTGGTGGTCATCGGTCCGGCCCCGCTGCGCTTCGAGGGCCGCCCGCGGCCGGTTCCGCGCGCACTGGCGCTGCTGCCGCCATTGCCCATGCACGATCCGCTGCCGGTCGCTCCCCCAACCAACGCGGTCACCCAGACGACCGTGACCAACCTCCCTGCCGCAACCGTCGTGGTCAGCCCCCCGGTGCTCGCCCCTGGCCAGGCGAATCCGGCCGGCATCCCGGCCACCAACCCGCCACCGCTGGTGGTGCTGCCCGGCCCGTTGCCGCCGCCCACCGGCCCCTTGCTCGGCCCGTGGCTGGATCCAAACGACCCACAGAGCCTGCTCACCGCGCAGATGCTCATCCATTACTTCCAGCCACAAGGCACCAATGCCCCCGGCACCACGGTCGTGACGCCGCTGTTCATCCCGCCGCGCCCCACGGTGTCCCCACCCTCCAGCACGGTGCGATACTCGACGCCTTGAGCCATGCGCCGCGTGCTCGTCACTTTGCTCCTCGGTCTGGCGGTCGCTCCTTCCGGCTTCGCCGCCCCATCCGCACCCGCCGCCCCGCCGGCCAAGGCCGAGTCTCCTCCTCTGCCGGCCACCAATGCCGCCCCTGCGGCGGATGCCGTCCTCGGCCGGTATCTCGCCGAGCACCGGGCGCGCGGCCCCGGCGGCGGGCCTGCCCGGACCAGCGCGCCCGCCGCACCGGCCGAACTCGAAGGCTTGGACAACCCCGCCTTGCGGCCTCCCTCGCCGCCAAAGTCCGACGGCGCGAAATGGCGCCAGCGCGAATACGAGCAGCAGCTCGAAGTAGCCCGGCAGCTCCGGCTCAAGCAGGAGTTCACCCAGGCCATCATCGGCCTCATCACGCTGCTGGAATCCGATGCGGGCGACGACCTCAAGCGCCCGGCGCTGCTGGAGCTGGGACTGGCTGCGCAGCAGTCCGGTCAGTGGCTGCGGGCGGCGCAAATCTTCGCCCAGTATGTGGCGCGCCATCCGGATGATCCGCAGGTGCCCGAGGTGCTGCTGCGACAGGGGCTGCTGCACCGCGAGTTAGGGGCCCACACCCTGGCATTGGCCAAGTTCTACGCCGTGCTCTCCAGTTCGCTGACGCTCAAGCTGGATCGTTTCCCTTACTACCAGCGGCTCGTCCTCCAGGCACAAATCGAGATTGCCGACACCTTTTTCCTGCAGGGCAAGTATTCGGAGGCCGCCGAATATCTGGCCCGCCTGCTGCGCCTCGAAACGGCGGAGCTGGACAAGGCGCGCGTCCAATTCAAGCTCGTCCGCGCCCTGCATGCGCAGGCCCGGCACGACGAAGTGATCGGCCAGGGCAACGACCTCCTCAAACGCCACGGCAACTCGCCGGACGTGCCCGAACTCCGCTTCCTGCTAGCACGTTCGCACCACGCCCTGGGGCGCACGCGCGAGTCCCTCCGCGAGGTCATGCTGCTGATGGAAAGTCAGCTCGCTGCCGCGCAGCAGACCAACGCGCCCGTCCTCGCCTACTGGCAGCAGCGCGCAGGGAATGAGATCGCCAACCAGCTTTACCAGGAGGGCGATTACCTCGGCGCGCTCCAGGTGTATCAGGGCCTCGCGCAGCTTGACCGCTCGCCACAGTGGCAGTTGCCGGCCTGGTATCAGATTGGCCTCGTCTTCGAGCGCCTCAAACAGCCGGCCAGGGCCATGGAGAGTTTCACCCTGATTCTCGACCGGGCCAAGGAGCTCGACACCGCCGCATCACCCGCGTTGAAGACGGTCGTCGAAATGGCCAAGTGGCGGGCCGACCACTTGCGCTGGCAGTCGCGCGCCGAGGCCGCCATCCCGCCGCCGCCCGTCACCAACGCCCCGCCCATGGCCGTGAAAAAACACCCGCCACCCGCCCGGAAATGAGCGCCACCCTTGCGACCGACCTGCTCGCCCATCATGCCCTCTGCCAGGAAATGCTTTCGCTCGTCGAACGCGAGAGCGCGGCCCTGCGCCTGGGTGATGAGGCGAAACGCTTCGAGTTCTACGCCGCCCGCAAAGCGCTCCTGCCCCGCCTCGATGAATCCGTCGCCCGCATCAAACACCAGCGCCTCGACTGGCAGCGCCTGCCCGCCGCCGACCGCGCCCGCCAGCCCGAAGTCACCGGTCTGCTCCGGCAGAACCAGGACCTCATCATGAAAATCCTCGTCCTCGACCGCGAGAATGAGCAGCAACTGCTCCGGCGCGGCCTCGTCCCGCCCAAGCATCTGCCGGCACCGGAACGCCAGCGCCCGCACTTCGTCGCGAACCTGTATCGGAAACAGGGTGGGCGGTGAGGCAGTCGGGAAGGTAATCAGCTTTCAATAATCAGTCGTCGGTCATCGGCCCCGCCGAATACTGAACACTAAACACTGATTACTGATTACTTTCCCCGTCCTTACCGTTACTCTCTGCGCGTCATGCCGATAGAGAAAATCATCGTTCTCGAGGATGACCTCATCATCCGCAAGAACTTGGAGCAGCAGTTGCGCGCGCGCCGCTACGATGTCGCCGCCGCCCCCACCCTCGCCGCCGCCCAGGAATATCTCGCCAGAGACACTTGGGACCTCGTCATCGCCGACGTGCGCCTGCCCGATGGCGAAGCCACCTCGCTCCTGCGCGAGTTGCAGTCCCGCCCTACCCGCCCGCTCGTCATCATGATGTCCGGCTACGGCTCCGTGGAATCCGCCGTGGAGTGCATGCGCAGCGGCGCGTTCGACTACCTCATCAAGCCGTTCTCCAACGAGCAGCTCGAAATCTGCATCCAAAAGGCCGAGGACTTCACCCGCCTCGTCAAGGTCAACGCCTACCTCAATCAGGAAGAAGACGCCGAGACCGGCTACGAACTCCTCGGCCACAGCCCTGCGATGGAGCAGCTCCGCACACTCCTCCGCAAAGTCGCCCGCACCCAAGCCACCGTCCTCATCCAGGGCGAGAGCGGCACCGGCAAGGAACTCGTCGCCCGCGCGCTGCACAAGCAAAGCCCCCGCGCCGCCGCCCCCTTCATCAAGGTCAACTGCGCCGCCGTCCCCGAAAACCTCATCGAGAGCGAATTCTTTGGCCACGAGAAAGGCGCGTTCACCGGCGCGATGAACAAGCGCGAAGGCCGCTTCGAGCTCGCCCACACCGGCACCATCTTGCTCGATGAAGTCAGCGAAATCTCCCCGCAGGTGCAGGCCAAACTCTTGCGCGTGTTGCAGGAGCGCGAACTCGAGCGCGTCGGCGGCAACCGCACCATCAAGGTGGATGTCCGCGTCCTCGCCACCACCAACCGCCAGCTCGAACAAAGCGTCGAGCGCAAGGAGTTCCGCCAAGACCTCTACTTCCGCCTCAACGTCGTGCCCGTCGCCGTCCCCGCCCTCCGCGACCGCCGCACGGACATTCCGTTCCTCGCCGAGCAGTTCATGCACCGCTTCGCCCGCAAGCACGGCGTCCGCGTGCAAGGCATCTCGAAGGAATGCCTCGGTGCGCTGACCGCGCACAGTTGGCCCGGCAACGTCCGCGAACTGCAAAACGTCATCGAACGCGCCGTCATCCTCTGCGGCGACGGCGAACCGCTTGCGCCCGACCACCTCGGCCTCGCGGGCATCGAAGCCCTGCCCGCAGCCGTCGCGGCCAGCGGCACCCCAGTCGCTTCGGCCACCGCCAGCACGCCCGTGGGCGCGGATGCCGACGGCACCTTCCCGACCCTCGGGGAGTTGGAAAGACGCCACATCTTCGCCGCCCTCGCCCGCTGCGACGACAACCGCACGCACGCCGCCAAGCTCCTCGACATCAGCATCCGCACCCTGCGCAACAAGCTGAACGAGTATGCCGGCAAGACCGGCGCGGACGCGGACCCGGATTCGGAGTAACGCGTCGCGGGCGGACGCCCCGTCCGCCGTCCAGAGAGGCAAAGCGCAACCAGTTGCGGGCGTGGACATTCGCGCCCCCTCGCTCACCGTCCGATCCTGCCCGGCAAAGTTTGCCCTTCCCCGCCGGACCAAGCCGGATTCTTGAGGTATTTCTGGGTTTTCGCCTCATGGCACCGGCCTTGCTGAGCAGCCTTTGGATTCTGGCAACATGATCGAAGCCCTGTTCAACCAGCCGAACTACCAGGCGACCAAAAAGCTCCTGGACGTGTCGGTGATGCGCCACGAGGCGCTGGCCAGCAACCTGGCCAACCTCGAAACCCCCGGCTACCAGCGACTGGACGTGGCCCCGGCCTTCGAGGCCGAGCTGCGGCAGGCCGTGGGCACGCAAGATCCTGCCTTGATCGCCGCCCTGCGGCCCCGGCTCCAGGTGGACACCACCGCGAAAGCCAGCGGCCGCGACGGCAACACCGTGCAGCTCGAAAGCGAGCTCATGAAGCTCAACCAAAACACCCTGGAACACACGCTGGAGACGCAGCTCATCTCCGCGTCGCTCCTGAAACTGCGCCACGCCATCACCGGCCGCGCCGCCTGAAACCGCCCATGCTGCCCCTCCTCACCGGCGTTCACAGCACCACCTCCGCCCTCGAAGCCGAGCGCATCCGCATGGAGGTCATTTCGCAGAACATCGCCAACGCCAACACCTCGCGCGGCCCGGACGGCAAACCCTACCAGCGGCAGGAAGTCGTGTTTGAAGCCCTTCTGAACCGGCAGTTGCAGGGGGCCGCCGAAAGCGGCGGCAAGGGCGTGTTTGTCTCCCGCATCACGAAAGACACCGCCGCCCCCCGGCTCGTTTACAACCCCGGCCATCCCGACGCGAACCCGCAGGGCATGGTCGCCATGCCCAACATCAATGTGCATGAGGAGATGGTGGACATGATCGCCGCCTCGCGCTCGTTCGAGGCGAACCTCGCGGTGGTGAAGAACGCCCGCAGCATGGCCATGCAAACCCTGAGCATCGGCAAACGCGCGTGACCATGACTCCCCATTCCGCATAGATGGACCCGCTCGCCTCCATTCGCAGTCTGGTTCCCGGCCTGCAAGGCATGCCCCTGCCCAAGGTAGCCGAGGACGCCGTCAAGCAGGCCAGCATTGCGCCGGCGGATCTGGAGCAGCTCAAACGCATCAACCTGCAACCCGCCCTCCAGCCGCTGGGCAGCGGGCGCGACGTCTTCGGCGAGATGCTGGGCAATCTCGTGCAGGGCGTGAACGAAAGGCAGGCTGTCTCAAAGGACACCGTCAACGCCCTGCTCGCCGGCCAGAACGTCCCGCTGCACCAGGCGATGATTGCGATGGAAGAGGCCAGCGTGTCCTTCCAGCTCATGGTCGAGGTGCGGAACAGGCTGCTGGAATCCTATCAGGAACTCATGCGGATGCAGGTGTGATGAAAATCCCAAGCGCCAAATCCCAAGCGCCAAAGAAGCTCCCAATCTCAAGCTCCAAAGGCGCGCGGGCGAAAGTTGCGCCCCGAGCTGCCAGTGATGGCATGGAGCTTGGAGTTCGGAGCTTACTTGGGATTTGGAGCTTGGACTTTGGAACTTATCGCCTTTCATGAACAGCCCGCTTGTCCAACTTGGCGACCAGCTCGGCGGCATCTGGAAGCAGCTCGGCTTGAACCAGCGCGTCAGCCTCGTGCTGGCGACGCTCGTGGTCCTCGGCGGCTTGGGCGGCATGTTGGCTTGGTCCAGCCGCGTCAGCTACGCGCTGCTTTACGGCAAACTGGATGACGCCGAGGCCGCCAAGGTCATCGCCGTCCTGAACGAATCCAAAACCCCCTACCGCACCGGGGCCAACGGCTCGATCATGGTGCCAGCGGACAAGGTCCACACGCTGCGGATGCAGCTCGCCTCGCGCGGCATCCCGCGCGGCGACGGCGTGGGCTTCGAAATCTTCGACAAGCCCAACTTCGGCATCTCGGACTTTGTGCAGCGCGCCAACTACACCCGCGCCGTGCAGGGTGAGCTGGCCCGCACCATCAGCCAGCTCGACGAGATCGAGGCCGCCCGCGTCATGATCGTGATGCCCGAAAACCGCCTGCTGACGGACAACACGCGCCGCCCGACCGCCTCCGTCTTTGTGAAGCTCAAGGCCCACGCGCAGCTCCAGACCAGCGCCGTGAACTCCATCCGCTTCCTCGTCGCCAACGCGGTCGAGGGCTTGCAGGCCAACTTCGTGAGCGTCGTGGACAACCACGGCACCGTCCTCTCGGAGAACAACGAGAACGATTCCATCGGCGGCCTCTCCAGCACCCAGCTCGCCGCGCGCAAGAACATGGAGCAATACCTCGCCCGCAAGGCCGAGGGGCTGCTCGAGAAAGTGCTCGGCCCCGGCCAGGCCGTCGTGCGCGTCGCCGCCGAGATCAACTTCGACTCGCTCACTCGCACCGAGGAAAAGTTCGACCCCGAGGGCCAGGTCATCCGCTCCTCCACCATCACGGACGAAAACACCGACAACCTCACCGCCGCCACCACGGCCGGCGGCGCACCGGGCACTGCTGCCAACGCCAACACGGAGACCAACAGCCCGTCGGCCACGCCGATGACCAACGCCAAGACCAAGAAAAAGGTCACCAACAGCCAATACGAGATCAACAAGCAGACCAGCAGCAGCGTCCTCACCGCCGGCGGCCTCAAACGCGTGTCCGCCGCCGTGTTCGTCGCCGCCCGGACCGAGGGCACGGGCAAGGACCGCAAAGTGGTGGCGCGCTCCGAGGAGGAAATGAAAAAACTCCGCAGCATCGTCCGCAGCGCCCTGGGCATCGTGGAAAACGACGCCACGCGCCGCGATGAAATTACGCTGGAGGAAATGCCTTTCAACGACGACTTCGGCCTCGAGCAGACCGCCCGGCTCGAGACGCAGCAGAAGCGTGACCAGTGGGTGCAGATAGGCCAGCAGGTCGGCTACGGCGCCGTCGCGCTGGCCGCGTTGTTCGTATTCTGGCGCGCGTTCAAGAATACCCCGGTCGAGAGCATCCCGCTCGGCGTGCCTGTGGGCCGGCTTGGCACCGGCGGCGACGGCCGCCCCGACGCACCACCGCTGACCGTTGAGGCCCTCAACCAGATGGTCCGCGAACACCCTGAGAACATGACCCAGGCCATCCGCTCTTGGATGAACCGCGGCAACCCCAGCCAGAACTAACCATGACTGACTCCGGCCCCGCCGCATTTTCCGTGCTGGACTACGCGCAGATGAACAAGCCGCAGCGATTCGCGGCGTTTCTCATCCTCCTCGGCCCTGCGACCGCTGCGTGCATTCTCCGCCAGTTGGAAGCTCCGGAGCTGGAAGCCGTGACGCGGGAAATGAGCCAGCTGCCCTTTCTCCCGCAGGACTTGCAGAACGAGGTGCTCAAGGAGTTCTCCGCACTTGCCGTGCAGGCGACCCTGGGCGTTTGCGGCGGGATGAAGTTCGTCCACGCCGCCTTGGAGCAGGGCGTCGGCCCCTTCCGCGCCTCCGACGTGATGAACAAGGTCTCGCCGGCCAACAACCGGCCCGCCATCCCCGCGTTGCAGAACGTCCTCGATATGGAGCCGCGCCCGCTCGCCAATCTCCTCAAGCACGAACCACCGCAGGCCATCGCGCTCGTGGTGAGCTACCTCCCGCCCGAGCGCGCTTCCCGCATCCTCGCTGAGCTGCCCGAAGCGCAGCGCGCGCACGTCGTCGAGCGCCTCGCCACCCTTGCCCCCGCGCCGGTCGAGACCGTCGAACGCCTTGCCACCGCGCTCAACCAGAAAATCAGCACCGCCAAGCCCTCCCGGCCGCCCAGCCGCACCGGCGGCGTGCTCCCGGCCGCGGCGATGCTCAACGCGATGGACCGTGAGGCGGCCACCAACATTCTCAACGCCCTCGAAGCCCAGAACCCCGACCTCACCCAGTCGATCCGCAACAAGATGTTCACCTTCGAGGATCTCGCGATGCTCGACACCCCGTCCCTGCAAAAAATCCTCCGCGAAGTGGATTTGCGGGACCTCGCCATGTCCCTCAAGAGCGCCAGCGACCGGCTCAAGGGCCGGATGCTCGGCAGCATCTCCAAACGCGCCGCCGAGACCGTGAACGAGGAAATCAACTTCATGGGGAGCGTGCGCGCGAAGGACGGCGATGCCGCCCGGCAACGCATCATCGAGGCCATGCGCAAGCTCGAGAGCGCGGGCGAAATTGACTTGAACGAGGCCCGCGAAGCTTCCAAGGCGGCCTTGAACTGACGCCATGGTCCACCGCGAAACGCTCCGCCTGCCCGCCCCGCTCCGCAGCGTCCGCCTCGCCGGTGCGTCCGACCCGCTGCCACTGCCGCCGCCCCCGCCGCTCCCCGAATCCCGGCCCGCCGTGGACGTGGACGCGCTCGTCCAGGCAGCCTACGAACGCGGGCGGCTGGAAGGCGAACAGGCGGTGAGCGAGCAGCTTGTCCGCCAGCGCGTCGAGTTCAGCGAATTGCAGAACGGCCTGCTCGCCACCCTGCGCGGCACGTTTCCGCGCATCGCCCAGGAGTGCGAGACGACGATGATCGCGCTCGCGTTTGAGGCGGCGCAACGGCTGGTGGCCGGACTGCCCCTCACGGCCGCCATGGTCGAGGCCACCGTGCGCGAGGCCATCGCGCAGGCCAATGACGCCGCCGAACTCGAAGTGCTGGTGAACGAGGACGACCTCAAGCTGCTCAAGCGTGCGAAGTCGCCGCTGCTCGCCGCCGAAGCCGGCGCGGAGAAGATCCGCCTCGCCGCCGCCCCGGACATCACACGCGGCGGGTGCATCGTCCACACCCGTTTCGGCACCGTGGACGCGCGGCGCGAGACCAGGCTCGAAAACCTCCGCCAATCACTCCTGTCATGACCGACCTCGCCCCCGCCGCGCCCGCCGTCAACCGCCTCACCCACGCGCTCCAGCGCGCCCGCCAGGCCCGGCTCATGGACAGCCGAGGCCGCGTCGTGCAAGTCATCGGACTCGTCATCGAGTCAGAAGGGCCGCTCGCCGCGGTGGGCGAGGTGTGCCGCATCGAGTCCGCCCGCCACGACGGCACCACGCTGGCGGAAGTGGTGGGCTTCCGGAACAACCACCTCCTCCTCATGCCCTTGGGCGAGACGCACGGCATTCATCCCGGGAGCGAAGTCATCGCCCTGGGCCGGCCGCTTCAGGTGGGCGTGGGCGAGGCCTTGAAGGGGCGCGTGATCGACGGCCTTGGCGAGCCGCTGGACGGCCTGGGCCCGGTGCTGGCCGAGCGCCATGTCGGCGCGAATCTCCCGCCGCCGCACCCGCTCAAGCGCCAGCGCATCCGCCTGCCCTTTCACACCGGCATCAAGGCCATTGACACCTTCACCCCCTGCGGTCGCGGCCAGCGGCTGGGCATCTTCGCCGGCAGCGGCGTGGGCAAGTCCACCTTGCTGGGCATGATGGCCAGCCAGGCGGAGGCGGATGTGAACGTCATCGCGCTCATCGGCGAACGCGGCCGTGAAGTGCGCGAGTTCTTGGAGAAGGATCTGGATGAAGCGGGCCTCCGGAAATCGGTCATCATCGTCGCCACCTCGAACTCGCCCGCGCTGGCGCGGCTCAAAGGCGCCTTCCTCGCCATGGCCGTGGCCGAGTTCTTCCGCGACGCCGGGCAAAACGTGCTGCTGATGATGGATTCGGTCACGCGCTTCGCGATGGCGCAGCGGGAGATCGGGCTGGCCGTGGGCGAGCCGCCCGCCACGCGCGGCTACACGCCGAGCGTCTTCTCCCTGCTGCCCCAACTGCTGGAACGCGCCGGCTGCGGCGAACGCGGCAGCATCACCGGCCTGTTCACCGTGCTCGTCGAGGCCGATGACATGAACGACCCCATCGCCGATGCGGTGCGCTCGATTCTGGACGGCCACATCGTGATGACGCGCGAGCTGGCCACGCAGAACCATTACCCGGCGATTGACGTGCTCGACAGCGTGAGCCGGCTCGTGCGCGACCTCCAGACGCCGGAGCAACTGGCGCTCTGCGGGCGGGCGCGCGAGAGCATGGCCGTGTATCGGCGCAACCAAGACCTGATCTCGATCGGCGCCTATCCGCCGGGCAGCAACGGGCCGATTGACCTGGCCATCCGGCTGCGCGAGCCGCTGGCATCGTTTTTGCGACAACCGGTGGGGCAGGGCTTTTCTGCCGCCCAGAGCTGGGCTCGGCTCCGCCAGGCAATGGACAGCTCCGAACCGGCGAAAGCGCCCGTTAAATCAACGGGAAACAACACAACGAACTGACATGAAACCATTCCAATTCACCCTGGAGGCCGTGCGCACGCTCAGGACCCGGCAGGAAAAAAATGCCTTGGAACGATACGGCCAGATCGTTCAGGCCCGCGAGCAGGCCGTGGCATTCCTGTGGAAGACACGCGCGGAGCTGGAGACCATTTTCCACGAGCGCCTGCGGTTGGCCGAAGGCGCGCCTGCCTCGGACCTTGCCCAGCTGGAACGCTGGACGGGCGAAGTGGCTGCCCGCGAACGGGATTGCCTCCAAAACATCCAGCTCATCGCGCTGCGCGTCGAGGACGCCTGGCAGGACTTGCTGAAGGCCCGTCAGGAGCGCGAGATCGTGGAAAAATTCCTCGACCGCCAGCGCGAGCGTTACGACCGCACGCTCGACCGCGAGGAACAGAAGGCCCTTGATGAACTGGCCGGCCGGCCGGCCGCGCCTACTGCGCTGACGCCGGCATTCACCTGCAATTAAGCCGCGCGTGAAAGCCCTCTTGTCCAACTGGATCGTCCTCGGCCTGCTTGGGATGCTCACGTATTTGGGCACCACGTTTGCGCTCCTGCGGAACCTCGGCCTGCCGTCGGCCGCTGCTGCCGAGCCTGACCCGGCCCACGTGGTCAACACCACCGGTCCGTCCTGGGAGTTCAGCAACCCTGAGCTGGACCAGCTGATCGCCGATCTCAGGCGCGAGCGCGAGCAGGTGGCCGAGCGCGGTCAGCAGCTCGACGAGCTGGCGGCGCGCCTGCAGGCCGAGCAGGCCGAACTGGCCCGCGCCACCAACCTCGTCCTGCGGCTCCAGCGGGAGTTCGACCAGAGCGTCACCCGACTCCAGGAAGACGAGCAGGCGAATCTCCGACGCCTGGCCAAGCTCTACACCACCATGGCCTCCGATGCAGCCGCCCAGGTGATGCGCGAACTGCCCGACGACACGCTGGTCAAGCTGTTCGCCATCATGAAAGAGGCGGAGATCGCGCCGTTCCTTGAGCTGTTGAGCAAGCCGGGCCCGGCGGACCTCAAGCGGGTGGCTGCGCTCATGGACCGTTACCGGCTCCTGCAGACGCGCGCTGGCGTCACCAACCGTCCGCCTGGCCCGTGAACTCCGCCGCCTGCCCCACCGCCGGAGCGGCCCCCCACCCCGCCTCCCCCCTAGACACACCGGCGGTGACAGTGGCCGGCACGGGCTTCGCGCTGCTCATGACTGCGGCCTTGACCGGAGCAGAAGGTCAGCCACCGCTCGCCAGTGCCTCGCCCCGCCCGGCTGCGGCAAGCGACGGGGCACCGGCGGAAAAGCTGTTACCCTGGTTTCCAAGCGAGCAGCCCCCCGGGCAGGCCTGCCACTCCCGGGCGGAGAGAGCGCCTGCCGCCTCCGCGCCGGATCCGCGGCTGCCCGTGCGCCCGATGGCGCCCCGCTGTGCTGACGGAAGCACGCTCCCGAGCCCGGTGGTATGTGCGGACGGTGAGCTGCGCCACCCGGCTGCGGAGGCGGGCGGCCACGCACCAACGCCGTCGGGCTCCGCCAGCGGGCGGCGGACGCAGGCGGCGGACGCGCAAATGGAGGACAGGCCGGAGGAACTCGATCGCAAGGAAATGTCCGCACCGGCTGTTATCCCTAGTCTGGGGAGCGGATGGGAACCCGGGCTGCTGCTAACGTCCGCCCTGATTGCTGCCGGTGCAGCCACGATGGCAACAACGCCTTCCGCACCCCCGCTTCCATCGCCAGCCAATGGGCCAAGGCCATCTTCCGAAGGGGAAGCCACAACGGTATCCGCATACGGAGCCGACACCCCGCCAATGATTCAGGGCGGTCCGGCAGCCCTGCAGATTTCCAGTGCGAACGGCACGGAATCCAGCGGAGCACCGGTGCCAGCAAAGGAGCTGGCCCAGCACCTTGGTGATGACCCCGAGTTCGCGGGTGACTGCAAGGCCGGGCAAATCTTTGACCATCAGGTCACCACGGCAGGGAGTTCTGAGGACGCTGCGCCGCCGCTGCATGAGGTGGAATCGGCGGATACAGCCCGGCTGGCCAGGCAAGTTACGCGACGGGTGTGCTCCGCCGCCGAGGTGAGGCTGGGGCTAGGGTCGGAGCGCAAGGCCACCCATCCGGAGCTGGAGGCCCAGCCCACGTTGGCTGGCACAACCGCTGCTGAACAGGGCAGCGACATGAACAAGTCCACCGAAACGAAACAATCTGCCGGGCTCACGCAGCAAAAGCTGCCGGAGCTGGCGATGAAGGCACGGCCGGAAACGGATGCGCCCCAATTCGTTTCGTTTGTCCCGGCCCCGGTCGGCGGGCTCGAGTCTCCCACCCCGGCGGGCAGGCTGATGCAGTCAGCCGGTGAGACGTTGCCGCTGGCGGAGACCTTTCCGGCTGGGGTGCTGCTTCAGGTTACCGAGCTGCGGAAGTCAGGCGCGACCGAACTGGCCGTGGTGATGCAACCTGACGCCGACACGCAGCTCGTGTTGCGGCTGTCACGCAACGGCGACGGAGCGGTCGTGGTGCACGCGCGGTGCGAGCAGGGCTCCGCGGAATTGCTGGCGGCGCACTGGGGCGAGATCCGCCACACCCTTTCCCAGCAGGGAATCCAGCTGGGCGCGCTCGAGGTGGCGGGTGACCGGCCGGCCGAAACTTTCCCCCCGCACGCCGGCAACGGCGGGCCCTCACCCGACGGCCAGCCGTCCTCACAGCGCCGCGGACAACCGTGGCCCGAGACGCTGGACGACCTGCCGCTCCTTGGCTCGCTGAACGAGCCGCTGGGGCGGCGGGGCGTCCCGCGTCCGCCGGCGGGCCGGACGCAGTTACTGGAATCTTGGGCCTGAGCATGAGTGTCACCGCCGTCAATTCCCCCACCGGTTCCCCCGCCGCCAGCGAGCCGCGCGTGCCGCGCAAGGTGCTCGACCAGGATGACTTCCTGAAGCTGCTCATGACGCAGTTCAAAGCGCAGGATCCGATGGAGCCGATGAAGGACACGGCGTTCATCGCCCAGATGGCGCAGTTCACCACCCTGGAGCAGTCCAAGAGCATGACGGCGGACCTCGCGGCGCTGCGCGGACAGCAGGAGATTTTGCAGGCCAACGGCATGCTCGGGCGTGTCGTGGTCCTGCAACTGGATGGCGGCACGGTGGCGCAAGGCACCGTCACCGCCGTGCAGTTGGAGGCAGGGACGCCCAAACTTGTGGTCAACGGGCAGGCGCATGGGCTGGGCCAGGTGCTCAGCATCACGCCGGCGGCAACTAACTGAAAGCAAACCTATGATCCGTTCCCTTAACTCCGGCGTCACCGGCATCCAGCAGTTCCAGGAACGCCTGGACGTCATTGCCAACAACATCTCCAACGTGAACACAACGGCGTTCAAATCCGCCCGCGTGAACTTTGCGGACTCGTTCAGCCAGACACTGCGCACCAGCGCGGCCGGCGGAGCCAGCAGCAGCAGCCAGGCTGCACTGCAAGTCGGCACCGGCGTCAACACCGCCGCCATCCAGAACCTGTTCGGCCAGGGGGCGATCTCCCGCACCGGCAACGCCACCGACCTCGCCATCTCCGGCCAGGGATTCTTCCTCGTGAAGGACGTCATCAGCGGCGGCACGTTTGCCACGCGCGCCGGCGAATTCCATACCGACGCCAACGGCTACGTGGTCTCCGACAAGGGCATGCGCGTGCAGGGTTTCGCCAACGCCGGGCTGTCCACGCTGGGGGACATCAAGATCGACACCACCGGCGCGCCAGCCACGGCGTCACCAACCGCGACGGTGGCCTCCTACGCCATTGATCAGACGGGCAAAGTCAACGTGCGCTTGTCCGATGGCACCGAGTTCGTGCGCGGCCAGGTGCTGCTCCAAAACTTCAGCGACCCGCAGGTGCTCACGAAAGAGGGTGACAACCTTTACTCCGGCCTGAGTTCCGCCGGCCCGCTGGCCACCCCGGGATCACCCGGCAGCGGCGGCTTGGGCAAATTGGAATCGGGGGCGCTCGAACTTTCCAACGTGGATCTCGCCAACGAGTTTGCCACCCTCATCACCACACAGCGGGCCTTCCAAGCCAACACCCGCATCATCACCACCAGCGACGAGGTGCTCCAGGAACTGGTGAACCTCAAGCGCTAACCCGCCCTGATTATGGCCGACGCGCCCACCGCATCCGCACCCGCCAAGAGCGGGGCCGCCTGGCTGCCGCTCCTGGTCATGCTTCTGGGCATGCCGGCGATGGCCTTCGTGATGACCAACTACGTGCTGCTGCCCAAGCTCAAAGCCGAGCTGGGCGGCGGCGCTGGCGGCCATGAGCCGGCCGCCAAGTCCGACCCGGGAACCGGCCATGACGCAGGCAAGGCCGAGGGCGGCCACGGCGGCAAGGAAGCTGCCCCTCCTGCTTCCGGCAAGGCGGGCCACCGCGTCACCTATCAGCTCACCAAAGTGCTCGTCAATGTGGCCGGCAGCGCGGGCGCACGCTACCTCATCGCCAACTACACCCTGGTCGGCAGCACCACTGACTTCAAGGCCAAGCTCGACGAACGCAAGGACCAGCTGCTCGACGTGGCCATCGGCGTGATGGGGGCGAAGACCATCGCCGACCTTGAAAAGCCCGGCGCGCGCAACCTGATCCGCAACGAACTGATGTCCGCCTGGAACAATGCGCTGGGCGGCAACGTGGTGAAGGAGATTTACATCACTGAATTCGCCATCCAGTGACCGGCGCACATGACCGTGAGCGACCCAACCGAAACCCAGCTGTTCGACTTCCGGCAGGGCAGCATCCTTTCGGAACGGCAGGCGCGGATTTTGCAGCAGCGCCACGAGGAGCTGGCCCGCGCGCTGGCCGACCGGCTGACCCTGTGGCTCCGCAGTGATTTTTCCCTCCGGCTGGCGCGCGTCGCAGCCGTCAGCCACGCGGGCTTCACCGCCAGCCTGCCCGCGCTGACGCACCTGACACTGTTCAAGCTGGACCCGCTGCGAGGCCTGTGCCTGTTGGACACGCCCCCGCCACTGGCCATCGCCGTCGTCGAGCGGCTGCTGGGCGGCGCGGCCCAGCGGCTCGGCGAGGCCCGCGCGCTGACCGAGGTGGAAATCGCCCTGTTCGACCAATGGACCCAGATCCTTCTCGAAGAGTGGCAGCGGCACTTCCCCGAGCCGCCCGCGCCCAAACCCCAGCTGCTCGGACACGAGAGCGCGCCGCGCTTCCTACAATCCTCCCCGCCGGACACGATGATGGTTGAAGTGGTCTTCGAGGCGGCCTTTGCCGACGGCAAGGCGCCCGTCCAGCTCGCCTTCCCCTATGCCACGCTGGAGCCGCTGCTCCGGCAGTTGGTGCCTTCCGAGGAACCCGCCGCCCAGGAGGCGGACCCGCCGCCCGGCCCTCCATCCCCGGCGTGGAACTCGGTGCTCGATGACATGAAAATCGCCGTCAGCGCGCATTGGACCGGATTGGAAATGACCGCGCGGGCGGTGGCAGACTTGCGGGTCGGTGAAATTATCCCGCTTGCCCCTCAGGCGGTCGCCCAGGCGCAGGTGCGCCTCGCGGGCCGGGCGAAGTTCACCGGTCGCCTGGGCACCTGCGGTCCACAGTGGGCGGTGGAGCTCACGGGTCCGGCCGCCAAAAACTAGATTCCCACCATGACAACCGCCCCCGCCCCCAACCTCGAGGTGCTCCTCGATGTGCCCGTCAAGCTGTCCGTGGAGCTGGGCTCCTGCCTGCTGCCGATGCGCGAGGTGCTCCAGCTCGCGCCGGGCTCCGTCGTGCCGCTGGACAAGCTCGCCGACGCGCCCGTGGACATTTGCGTGAACCACAAGCTCATCGCCCGCGGCCAGGTGGTCGTGGTCGAGGAAGTCTTCGGCATCAAGCTCACCGAACTGGTGGGGAAGCCCGCGTGAACGCGCTCGCCGCCATCGCCTGGCTTGCGCTGGCCGGGTCCATCCACGCGGCGGCTCCCACGGTGCCCGCCGCCCCGCCGCCCGAGACCGGTGAGTCCATCCTCCGCGTGCTCGGCGGCCTGGTTTTCGTCCTTGCCCTTTTCCTCGGCGGCGTCTGGCTGTTGCGCCACTGGCAGCGCGTGGGCGGAGCGCGCGGCCAGGTGCCGAAACTCAATGTCCTGGAGGCCAAGTCGCTCGGAAACCGCAACACGCTCTACGTCATCGGCTACGAACAGCAGCGGCTCCTGCTGGCCTCCTCGCCCACGGGCGTCACCCTCGTGAGCCATCTGCCCAACGCGGATCCGGGTGAGCCCGCCGCGCCCGCGCCGCCGGGCTTCGCCGAGGCCCTGCAACAGGTGCTGGCGCGCAAGACACCATGAACGCGGTCGTGACATCGCAGCGCGCTGGTTGGCTGGGATGGAGCCGGTGCGTTCCCTGGGTCGCATTGGTCCTGTTCGCCTTCCTCTCACCGGCGTCGGTCGCCCAGCAGCCGCCCGCCCCCGGCGGCCTGCCACCGTTCACCATCAGCCTGAACCCCGGCAGCGGCCAGCCGCAGGATGTGGACACGGGCATCAAGATCCTCTTCGTCATCACGCTGCTCACGCTCGCGCCGAGCATCGTCCTGCTGATGACCTCGTTCACGCGCATCGTGATCGTGCTCTCGTTCGTGCGCAGCGCGCTGTCGCTCCAGGGCGCGCCCGCGAATCAGGTGCTCATCGGCCTGGCGCTCTTCATGACCTTTTTCATCATGGCCCCGGTCTGGGAGGCCGTGGACCGGGATGCGTTGAAGCCTTACTCGGCCAAGTCCATCTCCGCTGACGAGGCGCTCGACCGGGCGGCCAAGCCCATCCGCACCTTCATGCTGAAGCAGGCGCGGCCCAAGGACGTGGAACTCTTTGCCAGCATGGCCGGGCTAGGCCCGACTTCGCCCGATCAACTGCCGATGAAGGTCGTCATCCCTGGCTTCATCATCAGCGAGCTGCGCACGGCGTTCCAGATGGGCTTCCTGATTTTCATCCCGTTCATCCTGATCGACCTCGTGGTGGCCACGGTGTTGATGAGCCTGGGCATGATGATGATGCCGCCGATGACGATTTCCCTGCCGCTGAAGATCCTCCTCTTCGTGCTGGTGGACGGCTGGAGCCTCATCGTCCGGAGCCTGGTTCAGAGCTTTGGCATCTGAATCGCTATGCAAGGGCCCAGGTGCGGTGCGCGGCAAAAACGACCGCGTGGCACCGGAACTGACTCATGAGCCCTGAATTCGCGGTTGAACTGTTGAAAAGCCTGATGCTTCAGGCGGTCACCCTCGCCTCGCCAATTTTGATGACCGCCTTGAGCATCGGACTGGCGGTGAGCCTGTTCCAGGCCGTCACCTCGATTCAGGAGCAGACGCTGACCTTTGTGCCCAAGGCGCTGGGCATCACCGGCCTGCTGGCGGTGCTGCTGCCATGGATGATGCGCACGCTCATCGAGTTCACCACCATGGTGATTCAGAAAATCCCCGAGATGGTGAAGTGACGAGCCGGGTGGCAAGTGGCAGGTGACAAGCGACCTGCCGCCCGCCCGCCTTGTCACCCGTCACCTGAGACCTGTCACTTTTCTGTGCCCTTCGAGTTCGCCAACTGGCTGCTGGTCTTCGCGCGGGTGAGCGCGCTGCTCGCGGTGTTTCCCGTCCTCACGGCGCGCAACGTGCCCACGCAGTTGCGGCTCGCGCTGGCAGTGTTGACCGCCTTTCTCATCGCGCCGGGCCTGCCGCCCATGACGCTGGCGACGCTCTCGTTGCCGCACTTCGTGCTGCTGATGGTGAAGGAGGTCGGGGTGGGCGTGCTCTTCGGCTTCGTGGCGCGAATGACGTTTTACATGCTCGATGTCGCCGGGGCCATCATCACCCAGGAGATGGGTTTGGGGATGGCCTCGACGTTGAATCCCTTCAGTGAGAGCCGCTCGGAAGCGCCGGGCACAATCCTCTACTATCTGGCGGCCGTGTTGTTCCTCGCGCTGGACCTGCACCACTGGCTGCTGGTGGCGCTGCAGCAGAGCTATCGCACGCTGCCGGTGGGTGGGGCGGGGATGAGCGAGGTGCTCTTCACCAACGTGCTCGGGCAGACCAGCCGCATGTTCCTCGTCGCGCTGCTGATGTCCGCGCCGCTCATCGCGGTGTCGTTCGTCTTCTCGCTCGTCTTCGCCGTGCTGGGGCGCGCCGTGCCGCAGATGAACATCTTCACCGAGAGCTTCGCCATCCGCACGCTCGCCGGGCTGATGGTCTTCGGCCTCTCGCTGAACCTCATGGCGCAGCACATTTCCAACTGGCTGCGCCGCATGCCGCAGGACGTTTTGAACCTCGCCGCCCTGCTCGGCGGCTGACCCACCATGAGCGAAGCCGGCGGCGACAAGACAGAGCAAGCCACACCGAAACGGCTGGAGGAGGCGCTCAAGCGCGGCCAGTTCCCGCGCAGCGCCGAGGTGCAGACGGTGTTCGTCATGGGCGCGGGGCTGATGGCGCTGTCCTTCACCGGGGCGGAGATGTGGCGGCGGATGGTGCTGACCATGACCGGCGTCTTCGGCCATTTGCACGAGTGGCCGGTCACGCTCGACGGGATGCAGGGCTACTTCGTCGGCGGCCTGCTCACGTTCGGGCAATGCGTCTGGCCGGTGGCCGTTGCGGGCTTGGCGGGCGGCCTGCTCGCGGGCGGGATGCAAAGCCGGTTCCGCACCGCCACCGAGGCGCTCGAAGCCCAGTGGGAGCGGGTGAACCCCGTCGCCGGCTTCCAGCGCATGTTCTCCGTGCGCTCGCTCATGCCCGCCGCCGTGAACGCGCTCAAGCTCGCCGTCGTGGTGGGCTTGTCCTACAGCGAGGTGCGCCGCGTCTTGGACGACCCGATTTTTTTCACCGCCGTCGGCGCGGCAAGGATTGCCGAGTTCCTGACCAACGCTGCCGGGCGCATCCTCTGGCGCGTGGGCGGCGTGCTCGTGCTCATCGCTGTTGCCGACTACGCCTGGCAGGTCTTCCGCATGCGGAAGGACATGATGATGACCAAGGAGGAGGTGAAGGAGGAAGGCAAGTCCAGCGAAGGCAACCCGGAGGTCAAGGCCCAGCAGAAGCGCAAGCGGATGCAGCTCGCGAAACGCAAAATGTTCCGCGATGTGCCCCAGGCCGACGTGGTGTTGGTCAATCCCACCCACATCGCCATCGCGCTCCGCTACGACCGCAAGACGATGAAAGCCCCCGTCATCGTGGCGAAAGGCTCCCGCCTGAACGCTCAGCGCATCCGCGAAATCGCCGGCCAGCACCAGATACCGATTCTCGAAAACAAGCCGCTCGCCCGGATGCTGTTCAAGTATGGCCGGGTCGGTGGCGAGATTCCTGCTGAGTTCTTCGCGGCGGTCGCTGAAGTGCTCGCGTGGGTCTATCGCGTGAACCGCTACCGCTACTACATGGAAGGCAGTTTGAGATGAATGATGAAATGAAATGGCTCGCAGCCGGTGTGGAAATGCCCGCCGCCGGGTTGGTGCGAAGCTCCAAGCTCCAAGCCCCGAGTCTCAAAGAAGCTCCAAGCTCCCAAACTCAATGGGAGCGGCGGCATGGGAGCTTGGGATTTGGAGCTTCTTTGGAGCTTGGAACTTGGGATTTGGGCTTTTGAGTCATGGCCAGTCTCACCTCCAACTTCAGCCGCCTGCTCAAGCAGGGCGACCTTTGGCTCACCGGCAGTTTCCTGGGCATCATCATGTTGCTCATCCTGCCGGTCTCGCCATTCCTGCTCGACCTGCTGCTGGCCTTGAGCATCGCGCTGGCGCTGCTCATCGCGCTGGTGATTCTCTACGTGAAGGAGCCGGCGGAGTTCACCGGCTTCCCCACGCTCCTGCTCATCGTCACGCTTTTCCGGCTCGCCCTGAACGTCGCCTCCACGCGCCTCATCCTGCTGGATGGCTACGCGGGCCACATCATCGAGGCGTTCGGCAACTTCGTCGTGCGGGGCAACTACGTCGTCGGCCTCGTGGTCTTCGCCATCCTCGTCCTCATCAACTTCATCGTCATCACCAAGGGCGCCGGACGCATCGCGGAAGTCGCCGCGCGCTTCACCCTGGACGCCATGCCCGGCAAGCAGATGGCGATTGATGCCGAACTGAACGCCGGCGTCATCAACGAGGAGCAGGCCCGCGCCCGCCGCCGCAAGGTCGAGCAGGAGGCGGACTTCTACGGCGCGATGGACGGCGCGAGCAAGTTCGTGCGCGGCGACGCCATCGCCGCCGTGCTCATCACCGTCATCAACGTCGTCGGGGGCTTCGCCATCGGCGTGATGCAGAAGGGCATGACGCTGGCCGAGTCGCTCGAACGCTTCACGTTGCTCTCCATCGGGGACGGCCTGGTCTCGCAAATCCCCGCGCTCATCACCTCCGTGGCGGCGGGCATCCTCGTCACGCGCGCCGCGTCGAAGGACGAGTTGAGCAAGGAACTTGGCAAGCAGCTCTTCTACTCGCCGCGCGTGCTGATGCTGCTGGCCGGAATGCTCCTCCTCATGGCCGTGGTGCCCGGGCTGCCCACCGTTCCGTTCCTCGGCCTGGCCGCCGCCGTGTGGCTGCTCGCCGAGACGATGAAGCGCCACAACCTCTTCCCCGGCACCGCTGAGGCCGGCACAGGTGCCGCTCTGAAGACCGCTGGCGGGGCCGCAGCGAAGCCCGGTGCCCCCGCGACCGGCGCGGCTGCGCCGTCGGACAAGATGGAGTCGCTCCTCACGCTCGACACCTTGCAGATCGAGTTGGGCTACGGCCTGGTTAGTCTCGCCGACACGCGCAAGGGGGGCGACCTGCTCGAGCGCGTCACCGGCGTGCGGCGCAACTTCACCTCGGAGATGGGCCTGCTCATCCCGCCCATCCGGCTACGGGACAACCTCCAGCTCGGGGCAAACGAATACCGCTTCCTGCTCAAGGGGCATCCCCTGGCCGGAGGCGAGCTGATGGCCGGCTACTGGCTGGCGATGAACGCGACCAACAGCAAGGCGCAGCTCAAGGGCGTGCCCACGGTCGAGCCAGTGTTTCAGCTGCCGGCGACGTGGATCACCGACATGGAGCGCAAGCACGCCGAAGTCAGCGGCTTCACCGTCGTGGACGCTTCGTCCGTGCTGGTCACGCACCTGTCCGAGACGGTGCGCCGTCACAGCCATGAAATTCTCACGCGCCAGGACGTGCAGGTGCTGCTCGACAACTTGAAGCAGACCCATCCGACCGTGGTGAACGAACTCATCCCCGCGCAGCTCACGGTCGGCCAAGTGCAGCGCATCCTGCAAAACCTGCTGGCGGAGGGCATTTCCATCCGCAACCTCGCGGGCATTCTGGAAAAGGTTGGCGACCACGCCCACCTCACGAAGAACCCCGACGAACTCTCCGAACACGCCCGTCGGGCGCTGCGGGCGCAGCTCGCCAAACCGTTCCAACAGGATAACGGCACGCTGCGCGCCATCACGCTGGACCCGCGGCTGGAGCAGCAAATTGCCCAGGGTCTGCGGCAATCGCCCACCGAGATTTCGCTCACAATGGAACCGCGCCTGGCCCAGCACGTCGTGGACGCACTCTCGAAGTTCGTGTCGCAGATGCTCGCCGCCGGCCACGCGCCCGTCGTGCTCTGCGCGCCGCAAATCCGCCTCGGCTTCCGCCGCTTCTTCGAGACGACGTTCACAGACCTCGCGGTGCTGGCCTACAACGAGGTGCCCGCACGGGCGGAGGTGCAAACAACGGCGGTGGTGCCTTGCCCTGAATGAGGACTGAAGCTCCCAATCCCAAACCCGCCAGCAGCACGGCGGCTTGGAGCTTGCAGGTTGGAGCCTTTTGGGAACTTGGGTTTCGGGATTTGGCGCTTGGCCTCCGGTCCAACTGATGCCCGCGCAAACTTTCACCGCCTTTTCCGCTGCCGAAGCCGTGGCGCAAATCCGCGAGCAACTCGGGAGCGAGGCCGTCGTGCTCGATGTCCGGCAGGTTCCGGCGTCCGGGCTGTCGCGGCTATGGCGGAAGCCGCGCATCGAGGTCACGGCCGCGCTACCGGAGCCGGAGCCGCCGGATCAACTGGGTGAGTTGCGCCGCGAAATCGCCGCGCTGCGCGAACTGGTGGTGCAGCCCGCGTGGTCCACTGCGCCCGGCCCGGCCATCGAGGATGCTCCGCCGGATTTTGCCTTTGAGCCGGTGCCGGATGCGGCCGGGTGGCGCATCGGGGCGTTGCTTCAGAAACTCGGTCTGCTGCCATTGCCTGCGCAGCGCGTGGTGGAGCGGCTGCAACTGCTCCACGGCGAGGCCCCGCCTGCGTCGTTCAGCGACGAACTGGCGTTTGCGCGTGAGGTGCTGGCGCAGTTGTGGAACGTCCCGGTGCTTTCGTCCGCGCAGGTGACGCGCCCGCTTCATGTCTTCGTCGGCCCGCCCGGCACGGGCAAGACCACGGCGTTGTGCAAATGGCTCACCCAGTCCGTGCTGCTCGAGGGCCGGCCCGCGCGGGTTTGGCGGCTGGACGGCCAGACCACCAACACAGCCGATAGCCTCAGCGTGCATGGGGAAATCCTCGGCGTGCCGGTGGAACGGACGTGGACCGACCAAGCCCCGGACGAGACGGAGGCGACGGGCTTCGTGGATCTGCCCGGGGTGGACACGCGGGATGGGGCAGCAGTGGAAAGTTTAAGGCGGCAGCTGGCCCGGTGGCCGCAGGCCCAGGTGCATCTGGTGCTCAACGCCGCCTACGACCCGCCCTTGCTGCTCACCCAAGCGCGCGCATGGGCCGGGCTGCCCATCACGGACCTCGTGCTGACTCACCTCGACGAAGAACCGCGCGCCGGGAAACTGTGGAACCTGGTCTTGGGCACAAAGTTCGCCCTGCGCTACCTCGGTGCCGGGCAAAATGTTCCGGGAGACTTTTGGGCCGCCAGCGCGGAAGCGTTGCTGGCGGCAACTTTTGGGGCAAATCCCGCAGAATCCGCGACCTGCGCAATCGCAGGCCAAGCTGGCAAACCACCTGCTAGACACGCCGTCGGCAGCGCATGAAAACCCTGATGATCCTCGGCGGCATGATCGGATTCCTCGCCGGTCTGGGCTTGGGCCTGGCGCAGACCAGCGCGTGGCCGGATGCGTTCTGGCGCGCGAGCGTCACCGCGTTGGCGGGCGGCCTGCTGCTCCGCTGGTGGGGCCGCATGTGGCTCCGCTGCCTCATCCAGGCGCAGGAGGCGAAGCTCACTGCGGCTGCCGCTACCGCTGCCACTCCCACGAAATCCAACTAGCGCATGACCGCGACCCTTCCCGCTCCGACCGAGATCACCGAGGTGGCCTGGCACCCGCCCATGGTGCCCGCCGCTGAACTCTGGCAGCGCTATCACAATGATGCCGCCCCGGCCGGTGGCGCGCCGGAGGAGCAGCTCATCCGGGAATACCTGCCGCTGGTCAGGGCCGTGGTGGGGCGGCTGGCGATGGCGCTGCCATCCCATGTGGACGCCGACGACCTGCATAGCGCGGGCCTGGTGGGACTGCTCAACGCGGTGCGCCACTTCGATGCGCAAGCGGGCACGGCGTTCGAGACCTACGCCCGCATCCGCATCCGGGGCGCGGTCTTTGACGAGCTGCGCAAACTCGACTGGGTGCCGCGCTCGGTCCACCACAAGGCACGGAAGATCCAGCTTGCGATGCAGGCCATCGAGCAGCGGCACGGTCGGCTGCCAACCGACTTGGAAGTGGCCCGCGAGCTGAACCTCCCACCGGCCGAGTATCATCGCTGGCTGACGGAGGTTAGGCCCGCCACGTTTGTGTGCCTTGATGCTGCGCAAGGTGACGACACCAGCGATGGCACGACGAATTACGAGGGCATTGCCGACTTGTCCGCGGAAAACCCCGAGGAAGGCGCCAACCGCCGCGAGCTGGCGGACCTCATCGCTGCACGGATCGAGCAGCTCCCGGAGATGCAGCGGAAGGTGCTCGCGCTTTACTACTTCGAGGACATGCGGCTGCGGGAAATCGCCGAGGCGTTCGGCGTGACCGAGTCACGCATCTGCCAGATCCATGCGCAGGCGATCCTCGCGATCAAGGCCCACCTGAAACGGAAGGACGCGGCCCCGACCTAACTCTCCCCTGTCATGACGATCATCATTGGCGGCATCATAGTCATCGTGTGCGTGCTCGGCGGCTTCTCGATGGCGGGCGGCCACCCCGCCTCGCTGCTGCACCTTTCCGAACTGGTCACGATCGGCGGCGCGGCGCTCGGGGCGCTCATCATCATGTCCCCCAAGAAGGTGCTCATGGACCTCGTGAAGCAGATTCTCCACGCGCTCAAAGGCTCGCCCTACAACAAGCAGTCCTACGAAGACCTGCTCAAGGCGCTCTACGAGCTGTTCCTCCTCGGCCGCCGCAACGGCATGATCGCGCTGGAGGAGCATGTGCTGAACCCCAAGGGCAGCAGCATCTTTAGCAAGTATCCCGGCTTCCTGAACAACCACCACGCGCTCGAATTCCTCTGCAACGGCCTCAAGCCGATCATTGATGGCAAGATCAAGCCTGACCAGCTCCGGATGCTCATGGATGTGGAGCTGCAAAGTGCGGAGGACGAGCACCATGCCCCGGTGGACGTGCTCACCAAGACGGCGGACGCGATGCCCGGTTTCGGCATCGTGGCGGCGGTGCTCGGCATCGTCGTCACCATGGCCGCCATCAACGGACCGATCGAGGAGATCGGCCACAAGGTCGGCGCGGCGCTCGTCGGCACGTTCCTCGGCATTCTACTTTCCTACGGCTACCTCAACCCGCTGGCCGTGAACCTCACCTTCATTGGCATGGCTGAGATGGCCTACCTGCGCGCCATCGCCACCTCGGTCGTGGGCTTCGCCAACGGCATGGCCCCGCTCATGGCCATCGAGGTTGCGCGGCGCGGCCTCACCAGCGACGTGAAGCCCTCCGCCGAGGACCTCGAGGCGATGCTCAAGTCGCTCAACAGCCCCGGCAAGTAACATGGCCAAAAAGCACGGACATCACGGGGGCTCGTGGAAGGTCGCCTACGCGGACTTCGTCACCGCCATGATGGCGCTCTTCATGGTGCTCTGGCTGAGCTCGCAGGATGAGAAGATCAAGGAGGCCGTCGCGCGCTCCTTCAGCAATCCCTTTTCCACGCTCACCAAGCAATCCACCGGCATCATCCCCAACAAGGAGATGCAGGCCGTGAAGTCCAGCCAGGGCAACTTCGACTCCGCCTCCGCCGTTGAGCTGAACATGCTGCGCCGGCTCAATGAGGACCTGCTCGCCTCGCTGCAAAAGCATCCCGACCTTGATCAGGACGAGACGGTGAAGCTGGAACTGAACAACGACGGCCTGCGCATCAGCATCTTTGACCGGAACCGCAAACCGGTCTTTGAGAAGGATTCGGCGCGCTTCACCGAGTATGGCCGCTGGGTGTTTTCCACCCTCGCCTGGCAGGTGGCCCGCTACCCGAGCTTCCGCGTCGAGCTGGAGGGCCATACCGAGAGCGGGTTCAAGCCCGTGCGCGAAGACTATGGCCCGTGGGAGCTGACCACCGACCGGGCCAACACCGCGCGCCGGGGACTGATCGATCACGGCGTGCGGGCGCTGCAAATCCACAAAGTCGCCGGCTATGCGGACACCCGGCCGCAGCCACAGTTCGATCCTGCCGATGAAATCAACCGCCGTGTCTCGCTGATGCTCAAGACCGCGGACAAGCTCGGCCCATAAGCCCTCATGCGCAGTCCTTTCGTCCCCCTGGCCGTGCCTGGCACCCCCGCCCCCGCTGCGCCCAGCTTCCAGCCCCTTTCCCTGGCTGGCCACACCACCACCCCAGTTGGCCCGCCTACTTCTCACCCCACGGGGCCACCCAAAGTCACGCTCCAGCGCAACGGAAATCAGGTGACGCACATCCGCATCGAGTGTGGATGCGGCGAGGTCATCGAGCTGGCCTGCGAGTATTGAGCCCGAATTCTGAAGCCGAAGATCCGAAACCGTGCCATTGGAGAGACGGCCGAGCTGCATGGTTTCAAAAACAAGGCGGCAGCCCGATTCGGATTTTGGAATGAACGCAGGCACCCGTGGCCGCCGGCGGAGGTGACTGCCGGCGCACTTCTTCCGGGGCAGCGGCGGCCCGAATCACCAGGCGGCAAAACCTTCTTCCTCGCTGCCGCAGGGACGGAACGAACTGCCGGCTGCCCGGCCGTTAAGGGTGAATTCAGCCGGAAAACCCACGCCTCGCCCGCTGGCACATCCACTGCTGAACAGATCCGCGATGAACGTAAGCCTCTTCCAAGCCGCCGCCGCCATGAACGCGAGCGGTCGCTGGCAGGAGCTGATCGCGGAGAACCTCTCCGCCAGCTCCGTCCCCGGTTACAAAAAGCGGGACATCTCCTACTCCGCCGTGGAGGCAGGCCTGATGTCCGCCCGTGGGCCGGCCGGCACCCCCGCCACCTTTGCGCTGCCGCGCATGGACGCCTACACCAACTTCAGCACCGGCGAACTCAAGCTGACCGGCGTGAAAACCGACGTGGCGATTGACGGGCCGGGCTTCTTCGAGGTGCAACTGCCCAACGGCACCACCGGCTACACGCGCGATGGCGAATTCCACGTGGACGCGCAGGGCCAGCTCGTCACCAAAGCCGGCCTGCCCGTGCTCAGCGGCGGCGGCACCCTCCAGCTCGATCCCAACGACCCCAACCCCATCTCCATCGCGCCCAACGGCGACATCAGCCAAGGCGCGGCGCGCAAAGGCCGCCTGCGCGTCGTCGAAGTCAACCAGCCGCAACTCCTCACCCCGCTGGGCGGCGGCCTCTACGGCGCTCAGGATCCCAAGCTGCAAGTGACCGACGCCGCGCGCGCCACGCTCCGCCAGGGCTTCCTCGAAGCCGCCAACACCTCCGCCGTCACCGAGATGGCCAACATGATCACCGCCATGCGCCACTTCGAGGCCAACCACCGGCTGGTCCAGCTCCAGGACGAGCGCATGGGCAAGGCCATCAGCGAACTCGCCGGGAACTAAGCCATGCTCCGCGCCCTCTACTCCTCCGCCGCCGGGATGCAGTCCCAGCAGGTCAACCTCGACGTCATCGCCAACAACCTGGCCAACGTAAACACGACCGGCTTCAAGAAGACCAAGCTCGAATTCCAGGATCTCCTCTACCAAAACGTCCGCAACGCCGGAGCCGAGTCCGGCGCGGGCAACCAGGTCCCCACCGGCCTCCAGGTCGGCCATGGCTCGCGCGTCGTCGCCACCGCCAAAGTCTTCACCAACGGCGAGTTATCCGCCACCGGCGAGCGGCTCGACGTGGCCGTCCAAGGCGATGGCTTTTACGAAGTCCAGCTCCCCGACGGCACCCGCGCCTACACCCGCGACGGCGCGCTCAAGACCGCCGCCGACGGCCGCATCGTGACCAGTGACGGACTGCCCGTGCAGGGCGGCTGGCAGCCCATCCAGCCCGGCACCACCGCCATCAACATCTCCGCCAACGGCGAGGTCACCACCAGCGGCTCCAGCGGCAAGCAGACCTTCAGGGTGCAGCTCACCCGCTTCAACAACCCCGCCGGCCTCGAAGCCATCGGCCGCAACCTCTACCGCGAGACCACCGCTTCCGGCACGGCGGAAACCGGCAACCCCGGCGAAAACGGCTTCGGCACACTCCAGCAAGGCTACCTCGAACTCTCAAACGTCAAGGTGGTCGAGGAAATGGTGAACCTCATCATCGCCCAGCGTGCCTACGAAATTAACTCCAAGGCCGTCCAGGCCGCCGACGAGATGATGCAGATGTCGAACAACCTCCGCCGCTGATGCGCTCTTCCCTCCAACTCCTGCTCCGGTCTGGCCTCGCGCTGGCTCTCTCCTGCCCGCTGGCCGGCCAGACCGCTTCTTTCTCGCTCCAGCCCGCCGCGGCTGTCACCGGCGAAGGCGTCCATCTCGCGCAACTGGTCGCCGCGGACGCGGACGCGAAGCTGCCGCACCTGCGCGTGGCGGACGCCCCGGCCGTCGGTCAATCCCTCCTGCTCACGCGCGACCAGGTCGCCGCGCTCCTGCAAAAGTCCGCCCCCGAGCTGGTGCCCACCAACTGGACCGGCTCCGCCCAGGTCCGCGTCACCCGCCGCACCCGCCAGTTGGGCGAATCCGAATTGAAGGAGCTGCTCACCAACGCGCTGCAACGCGAGCATGTCCGCCAACGCGGCGAGCTGGAACTCGCCTTCCCCCGCGCGTGGTCGCCCGTGACCGTGCCCGATGAACCGTTCACGCTGCGGCTGCTGGACGTGCCCGCCAGCGGGGTGAGCGGCAACCTGATCGTGCGCTTCGAGCTGCGCGGCCCCCGCGAGACCTTCGGCCCGTGGAGCGTGGTCACGCAGGCCCGGGTGTGGCGCGAGGTGCTCGTCACCACCGCCCCGCTCAAGCGCGGCCAGCCCCTCACCGAGGCCGACGCCGCCCGCGAGCGCCGCGATGTGCTGACCTTGCGCGACACGCTCGAGACACTGCCCCGCGTGGAGACGGAACTGGAACTCACCGAGAACCTCCCTGCCGGCGTGCCGCTGACCGCCCGCTCCTTCCGCATCCGTCCGCTGGTCTTCCGCGGCCAGACCCTCGAAGCGCTCGTGCAGGACGGCGCGCTCCAAATCTCCACCAAGGTGGAAGTGCTCGAGGACGGCCTGCCCGGCCAGCTTGTGCGCGTCCGCAATTCGCAATCCCGCCGTGAGTTTCGCGGCAAGGTCCACAATGAAAACACCATCCTCATCCAACTCTAGGCCCGCGCTCGCTCCGGCTGAAACCCGCCCCCTGCTCCCGCCCAGCCTGGCGGAGTGGCTCGCCTTTGGCGAACGCCTCGCCCATCCCGCCCGGGCCCGCGCCGACCGCTCCCAGCCCAGGGGGCCGAGCGCAGCGAAAATGTCTCCGGCCGCACCGGGCCTGGTCCGCGCCGCCTGGCTCGCGCTGGCCCTGCTCGTGACGGCTCCCGGCGCACCCGCGGATTCGCTGTGGAAGGACGACGCCGGCCCCGCGCTGGTGGCGGACAAGAAGGCCCTCGGGATCGGCGACATTCTCACCATCGTGGTCGCGGAAAACACGAGCAACTCCAAGAGCACGAGCACCAAGACGGCCAAGAACAGCGCCACGGATACGAGCGTGTCCACCTTTCTCTACGCCCCGGCCGCATCCGGCCTGCTGACCAAGGGCGGCACGCTCCCGGCGCTGAAGTTTGACAACAAAAACAGCTTCGAGGGCGGCGGGCAGATCGCCAACAGCGAGACCATCACCACGCGCGTGGCCGTGCGCGTGGTGGACGTGCTGCCAAACCGGAACCTCGTCATCGAGGGCACGCGCCACACCGCGTCCTCCGGCGAGTTCCAGGACATCATCCTGCGTGGCACCGTGCGCGCCGATGACGTGCAGGCGAACAACACCGTGTTCAGCTACAACATCGCCGACGCGACCATCAAGATTGTCAGCAAAGGCTCCGTGAGTGATTCCCAGAAACGCGGCTGGTTCACAAAGTTCTGGGAGAAGGTGACGCCGTTTTGAACGGCCAACGGCCAATGACCAATTCCCCTTCAATGAACGACCAATGCCCAATGACCGCCGCGAGTGCGCCCAGCGGTGCGGGACGCTCGCCTAGCCTGAGCCGCTGGTCATTGGTGATGCTTTGGACATTGGTCATCGGTCATTGGTCATTCCCCGCCGCCGCCGCCACCCGGCTCAAGGACATCACCATGATCGCCGGCGCGCGGGACAACCAGCTCGTCGGCTTTGGCCTCGTCACCGGCATCGCAGGCGAGGGCGACAAGGATCCCGTTTACACGCGGCAGGCCGTGGCGAACCTCCTGCAGCGCTTCGGCGTCACCGTGCCGGCGGCCACGCTCTCCTCGAAGAATGTCGCCGTGGTCATGCTCACCGCGGACATCCCGGCCTACGCCAAGCCCGGCACGCGCATCGACGTGAACATCTCCTCGATGGGCGACGCCAAGACGCTGCAGGGCGGCGTGCTGCTCCAGACCCCGCTCACCGGCGCGGACGGCAGGGTGTATGCCGTGGCGCAGGGCGCGCTCTCGGTCGGCGGCTTCATCGGCGGCGCGGGCGGCGCGGGCGGCGCAACCGTGCAGAAGAACCATCCAACGGTGGCGCAGATCATCGGCGGCGCGCTGGTGGAGCGCGAGATCCCGGCAACGATCGTGCGGGACAACCAGATTGATCTGCTGCTGCGCCAGCCGGACTTCACCTCCGCCGCGCGCGTGGCCGCCGCCATCAATGCCCAGTTCACGAACGCCGCGCTCGCGCTGGACATGACCACGGTGCGCGTGCAGATGCCGCGCGGGACCGAGTCCGTGCCCGTGGATTTCATTGCGCGGCTGGAGCTCATCGAGGTCACGCCGGACCTGCCCGCCCGCATCGTCATCAACGAGCGCACCGGCACCATCGTGGCCAACTCGCGCATCAAGATCTCCCAGTGCGCCGTCTCGCACGGCAACCTCACGATCAACGTCGCCTCCTCGCAGGACGTCTCGCAGCCCACGCCGCTCTCGCAGGGCGGCACCACGCAGGTCACGCAACGCACGGACACGAGCGTGACCGAGAGCAAGAACGGCCTCGTCACGCTGCCCGACCTGCCGACCGTCGAGAAGGTCGCGAGCGCGCTCAACGCGCTGGGCGTCACCCCACGCGACATGATGGCCATCTTTCAAGCCATGAAACAGGCCGGCGCGCTGCAGGCTGAACTGGTCATCCGCTGACATGGAATTGCCCGCCCTCCAACCCCGCGCCGCCACCGTCCGCCCGCCATTGGAACGGCTTGCCGGGAACCGCCAGCTCACCGAAGCGGCGAAAGTCGCCGAATCAGGCCGGCAGTTCGAGGCGGTGCTCCTGAGGCAGATCCTGGGCGAGGCGATGAAGCCGGTGTTCAAATCCGAGTTCACCGCGCGCTCCGCGCAGGCCGGGATTTATCAGGATTTGGTCGTGAACCAACTGGCCGAACAGGTCACCAGTGCCGGTGGCCTGGGGCTGGCCACGAGCCTCAACCGCCAGTTGACGCGTCAGCTCGGCACAACTCCGCCCCCACCCGCTGAATCCATCCATGACTGACCCACTTCAACGGCTTATCGAGGCGCTGCGCGAGGAGCTTCAGCAATACGGCGAGATGCTCGCATTGCTGGACCAGCAGCAGGCGCAGGTCTGCGCGCGCGTCGCGGATGAGTTACTTGGCACCGCCACGCGGCTGCAGGAGCAGGGCGCCGTGATGCAGGGCGCCCGCCGGCAACGGGAAGACTGCCGCGCAGCGGTGGCCCGTGCGCTCGGGCTGGACGCGGACGCACCGTTCATGGAGCTGATTCCCCGCCTGCCGGCAAGCTTCCGTCCGCTGCTGCAGGCTCTGGTGGACGAGAACAACGACCTGCTCCGCCGGGTGCAACAGCGCGCGCGGCAAAACCACTTCCTGCTCAGCCGCTCGGTCGAGCTGATGCAGGGGGTCATCGGATCACTGCTTCCGCAGACGCGTCCGCTCACCTACGGCCACGCCGGCACGCTGGCCCCAGCCACGCTGCCCGCGCGCGCGCTTTGCGACTCGGTTGGCTGACCTCGCCATGCCCGTGCACCCGCCCAGCTCCGCTCCACTTCCCGCACTTCACATTTGAGCCATGCTCGGACTCTTCGGCACTCTTGGAATGGGCACGCGCGCGTTGCAGGCGCAGCAGCGGGGCATTGAGACCGCCGGGCACAACCTGGCCAATGTCAACAACCCCGCCTACGCCCGGCAACGCATCCACCTGCGCACCAGCAGCGCGCTCCCAACCCCCACCGGGCCGGTGGGCACCGGGGTCGCAGTCACCCACGTCATGCAGATGCGCGACGCGCTGCTGGACCGGCGCATCGCCACCGAGGCCAGCATCAGCGGTTACTGGCAGGCCCAACAGCAGGCGTTGCAATACGCGCAGGCCGGGCTGGGCCAGGATCTGGACCGCCAGGCCACGGGTCCGGCCGGCGCGGCGGCGGCGAGCGGGACGCAACGCGCGCTGGCCGAAGGATTGCAAGACCTGTTCAGCGCGTTCCAAAGCGTCGCGACCAGCCCCACTTCCCTCACCGAACGGCAGGCGCTGCTGCAAAAGGCACAGTCGCTCGCCATGAAGTTCAACCTCACCGACGCGCGGCTCGCGGAGCTGCAGGCTGAATTGAACGCGCGCCTGGGGGACGACGTGGCGGCCGCCAACGAGCTTCTGGAAGCGGTGGCCAGGCTCAATAACGACCTCCTTGACGCCGAGATGGGCGGCGGCGTGGCCAATGACCTGCGCGACCTGCGGCAGGCAAAACTCGAGGCGCTCGCGCGCCTGGTGAAGGTGGATGCGGTGGAAGACGCCACCGGCAACCTGGACCTTTCGCTCGGCGGAACCGCGCTGGTCTCCGGCAACCTGGTCAACGACACTTTGCAGACCTACGACGCCGGGACGGGAGCGCGGCTGATCCGCACCGCGGCCGGGGGCGTGGCGCTCACGCTCACCGGCGGAGCGATGCAGGGAACGATGGATGCCCGCGACGGGGCCGTGGCCGACCTGCGCCGCCGGCTCGACACCGTGGCAACGCAGCTTCTCGCACAGATCAACACGGTCCACGCCGCCGGCTACAACCTGACCGGCGGCACGGGCGCGGCTTTCTTCACCGGCACGGGCGCGGCGGACCTCGCGGTCAACGCCGCGCTGGCCGCCGATCCCGCGTTGGTGCAGGCCGCCGGAGTGGCTGGCGCAGTGGGCGACAACCAGGTGGCGGTCGCGCTGGCCCAGCTCGCCGAGGTCCGCCTGGCCCCGCTGGGCAACCAGACCTTCCAGCAAAACTACGCGCAGACGGTCGAAGCGCTCGGCCAGTCACTCGCCGCCACCAACGAGCAGGTCAGTGACCAGGAAGCCGTGGCCCGGATGCTTGACCAGCAGCGGGCCTCGGTCAGCGGCGTCTCCCTCGACGAGGAGATGACCGATCTCGTGAAGTTCCAAAAGGCGTTCGCAGCCTCGGCCAAACTGGTCACGACCGTGGATGAACTGCTCGAGCTGGTGGTGAACCTCAAACGCTGATTGCCCATGCGCGTCACCGGAACCCAATTCAACGACAATCTCGTGGGCCAGCTCGCGCGGCTGACCACGCGGCAGAACCGCCTGCAGGAGCAGGCCGCCACGGGGCAGCGCATCCGCCGGCCGGAGGATGATCCCGGCGCGATGCGCCGGGTGCTGGACATGCAGGCGGAGACGCAAGCCGTGGAGCAGCACCGCCGCAACATCGGCGTGCTCAGGGAACAGGCCACGGTCACTTACGGCGCACTCACCGCGCTCAAGCGCATCTCGGACCGGGCGGGGGAAATCGCCGTGCTCGCGGATGGGACAAAGTCGTCCGCGGACTTGCGCAACTACGCCACGGAGGTCACCCAGCTCATCCAGCAGGCCGTGCAGATTGCGAACACACGGCACCGCGGCGACCACATCTTCGCCGGGACGAAGGGCGACCAGCCGGCGTTCGCGTTGAGCACCAGCGCCAGCGGCCAGGTCACAGGGGTGACTTATCAGGGCAATGCGAGCCAGGCAGCGACGGAAGTGGCCGAGGGCCTGACGGCGGCCGCACGGGTGCCGGGCGCAAACACCACGGGCTCCGGGCCGCGCGGGCTGTTCACGGACAGCACGGCGGGCGCGGATTTCTTTAACCACCTCATCGCGTTGCAGGACCATTTGCAGGAGGGCGACGCGACGGCGGTGAACGGGACGGTGCTGCCCGCACTCGAAAGGGACGAGGACAACTTCCTCTTCCACATCGCCCAGAACGGCGCACTGCAGGCGCGGCTGGAAGTGACGGATAACCTTGCCGCCGACCGGCTGATGTCGGTGGAGCAACTGATTTCCCGCGAGGCAGACGCAGACCTGGCCCAGACGCTGGTGCGGCTCAACGAGACGCAAAACGCGTATCGCGCGGCGCTGCAAACTGGCGGGATGCTGCTGAACGAGTCGCTGCTGGACTACCTGCGCTGACGCCGCGCATGGCGGCCGATCGCTGGGCCAAACGCGCGACCTAACGGCGTTGATTGGGTTGCCCTTGGGCACCTTGGTCCCTGCCCGGGCTCGCAGCAGGCCGAGTCCGGCCGGACCTTCGCGCGTCGCACCGCGCCACAGCTTGGCCGTCAGGTTTTGACCCGGAAGAGCGCCTCGATGATGCCCATTTCATCGAAGGTGCGCATCATGTAGCCCGGCAGAGCATCCTCGTTCAGCCCGAGCATGTGGAAGGCGGTCACACTGGGCTCCAAAGCGTAGGCAGCGTTGCCGTAACCCTGGCCCATCGCGTAGGCGATGAGGTTGCCCACGTGCGCATAGGCCGCCAGGCGCGCGTGCGGGCCGGCCTCTTCCGGCCGATGGTGATGCGCGACGGCAGCGGTGAGGTTGGCCGGAAAATTCCAGCGGGCCAGCAACCGCCCGCCGGCTTCCGCATGATCAAAGCCCAGCACGCGGCGCTCAACTTCCAGCAGCGGATAACAGTTGGACGAAGTCTCCCGGACAATGACGGCGTAGGTCGACTCAAGCGTGTCTGACAGGATGATCTTGCCAATGTCATGCAGCAGCGCGGCGGTGAAGACCACATCCACGTCATCGCCCAGATCCTTTGCGATGATCTGCGCGGCCACGGCGCTGGTGGCGGAGTGCTTCCACAGGTCACCGCAAGCCATGCCGTAGCCGCGCTGAGCGGGGGAGAGGTTGCGTGCGCCGCTGACCGCCGCGACGAGGATGTATACCTGCTGGAAGCCGAGGCGGGTAACGGCTTCGCCGAGGTCATCGGCGGGACGGGCGGAGCCGAAGAAGGCGCTGTTGGCGAGCTGGAGCACGCCGGCGGTGAGGGCGGGGTCAAAGCGGATCAGGTTCACCACCTTGTCGGCGTCCACGTCCGAGCGCCGCAGGAGCTGGAGCAATTCCGGCAGGATGCGGGGCGCAGGCGGGAGGTGTTTGACCCGGCTCAGGTGGTCATCAATGGCGGACATAGGGGGATCTCGTTGAGTTGGCCGGAAAGCTGGACACTGGCCTCGCCGGTTTCGACGGCGAGGTAGAACGAGCGGCAGGTGTGGCCGCCCAGATGTGCGCCCGCCAGGGTGAAGCCACGGGCGGCGAGGAGTTTTTTGAGGGTGTCGGTATTGCGACCGCCAATGTTTAGCTGGCTGCTGGCACCCATTACCTGCGCCCCGCCGGCGGCATAATAGCGCAGGCGGGCGGGCACCGCCCCGCCGTTCTTCAGGGTGAACTCCAGCGCCTCGAAGCCGGAGTCCACGAACATCCCGGGCTTCTGCTTGGCGTGGCCGGGTTGGCCTTGGGACTCGGGGAGCAGCGCGTGAAACAGCCCGGCGATGCGTGCAACCGGATCACAGGCCGCCAGCACCACCCCCATGCCAATGGTGTGCGAGCAGAGGATGACTTTGGGATTGTCGCAGGTGAGCAGCCCGCTGACGGGAATGACGCGCTGCTCATAGCCTGCGCGGCTGGTGGAAAGCATAGGCCAGTTGGTTGGTGCGACTTCGCGCCGCCGGGTCGACCGCGGCCGGCCCGGGGGGCTGTGTCGGCCGCTGCTGCCACAACGTGACGCGATGTCACCTTAACATCGGCAGGGTGCCCGCAGGCTTGAGGGGAAATCGCGCGCCAAACTGCCTGCCACCGGCGGTGGAAAGTTTGGCCGCCCGGCGGCGGAGATAATTGCCTAGCGGACACCGTGGATGGCTGGCTCCAGGCCGGTTTTGCCGTGAATGGCGCTGGTGTTCGCCGTGGCACGGCCGCTGCTGAGCACCTCCGGCGTCAACGCAAACATGAACTCCACCGAATCTTCCACGCTAGCGGCCCCGGCCCATCCTGGCGAACATGTCCTCAGCTTCCCTGCCGGCCTTCTGGGCTTCGAATCGTTCAAGCACTATGTCCTGCTGGCACGGCCCGAGGAAGCACCCTTCCTGTGGCTGCGCGTAGTCGACCGGCCGGAGGTTGCGTTCCTGGTGGTCTCCCCCACGGTCGTCGCGCCGGGCTACGCGCCGGAGGTCAGCGACGAGGACACGGGCCTGCTCGACCTGCGCACGCCGGCGGACGCACTGATCTTCAACATCGTCACGTTGCACGACACGAACCACGCCACGGTCAACCTCAAAGGCCCGGTGCTGGTGAACCGCCGCACGCTCGTCGGCAAACAGGTCATCCCGCTCAATGCCGGCGACTTCTCCGTCTGCCAGCCCATCCCCGTCCGCCCCTGACCATGCTCGTCCTTACCCGCAAGCCCGGCGAGAGCATCATCATCGATGGCCGCATCGCCGTGAAGATCGTCCGCGTGGAGGGCGACACCGTGAAAGTCGGCATCGCTGCGCCCGCCGAGGTGCCGGTGCATCGCGAGGAGATCTACCGTGAAATCCGGCAGAGCAACCAGGCTGCGCTGGCCGACTCCCGCGCCCCCGCCCCCCGGCTCGTGCCCGACGACGCTCCCCCCTCTCCTTCGGCAATTTCCCGGCCGGTGACTGTTTCACCGGCCGGGGTAGTCACCCAGAAACCATAACCCAGTCAACATCCCATGGTCATCAACACAAACATACAGGCGCAGTCTTCAGCCCGAAATTTGCAGGAGAGCCAGAGCATGCTCGGCAAGTCGCTGGCGCGCCTCAGCTCCGGCTCCCGCATCACCAATCCTTCCGACGATGCCGCCGGCCTAGCCGTCTCGCTCAAGCTCGACGCGCAGGTCAACCGCCTCGCCGCCGCCAAATCCAACCTCGGCAACGCCATCTCCTTCACCCAGACCCAGGACGGCTTCCTGCAAAAGGTCGGCCGCGCGCTGGACCGCATGAGCGAGCTCGCCATTCTCGCCCAGGACGTGACCAAGACCGACACCGACCGGTCGCTCTACCAGTCGGAGTTCAGCCAGCTCGCCAGCTTCATCACCAGCTCGGCCAGCAAGGATTTCAATGGCGTGAGCCTGTTCTCCTCCTCAGCGTTGAGCGTGACAGTGGATTCCGAGGGGAACACGTTCTCGATGTCCGGCATCAACCTGGGAGCCGCCGCTTACACCGGTGCCACCGGTGCGTCCGTCGCCTCCAGCACCTCGGCCGCGGCCGCACTGACCTCGGTGAAGTCCGCCATCACGCAGCTGGCCAGCGACCGCGCCAGCATCGGCGCGTTCCAGGCGCGGCTCAACAACACCGCCGAGCAGGTGGCCGTCAGCAAGGAAAACTTGGTGGCTGCCAGCTCGCGCATCAAGGACGTGGATGTGGCCGACGAGTCCACCGCCTTCGCCCGCTACAACATCCTCGTGCAATCCGGCACCGCCATGCTCGCGCAGGCCAACCAGCTTCCGCAGAGCGTCCTCCGGCTGCTGCAATAACGGGGGAGACTGGGTTTGGCCGGTCCCGCCCGGAGGGACGGGACCGGCACTTTGCCAAAACGCCCCCTGGACGGCACACCCAGCCCCGCTCCCGCTCCCTGCTCCCATGCGGATTCTGACCGTAAAATCCATTCAGGAGTTCCAGCGCCACTTCGCTCTGCCGCAGCCGGGTGTCATTCTGGAGGAGTACATCGACGTGGTGGAGACGGACTGCGACCTCCACTCACGTCGCCGTCGCGATGCGGAAGTGCTGACCACCCTGGCTGCCAATCTTTCCGCGCCTTGTTTGGACCTCGGCACCTCCCACGGGCACAGCGCCTTCAAGCTCGCCACCAACCTCCAGGGGCGCGGCCTGGTCCACACGGTCAACATCCTGCCGGAGCAACACCACGCCGGCAGCGGCCAACTCGTCACCCACCTGCTCGCCAAGGACGAGATTGGCGCATTTTATCGCGCGCGGGGCGTGACGGGCATTCGCCAGATATACGCCGACACCTGCAGCTGGCAGATGCCCGCCGAACTCCGCGACCTCGGCCTCGTCTTTGTGGACGCTGCACACGACACGGAAGCCGTTTTCAAAGACAGCGTCCTGGTAGCCCCGCGCGTGCGACCCGGTGGTTTCATTGTCTGGCATGACTTTAACCCCGGCCTCCGCCACAAGTTTGGCTGGATTGACGCGGTCATGCGCGGCGTAGAGGAATTCTTCCGCGCCCTCCGTTACGAGCCCGAGATCGTCCACCTCAATGACAGTTGGATGGGCGTCTGGCAAATGCCCGAGCGTGGCCGCCGAGTTAAGGAAGCGGACCAATCCACTCCCGCCCGCGCCGCCCGGCCAAAAGCTGCAGACCGAGGCGTCCGCGCTCCAACTGCGCCGCCCCTCCACCCAACGCGACCTACCTCTCACCCTCTACCAGCCGGACAGGGCACGGGAGAAGGCGATCGCTCCCCCATTTCGAGCCGCATCGAAGTCACCTCCCCATTCCGCACTCCGCATTTCGCCCTCCGCGATCTGAAGTTTGCCTTGGTCTATCCCGCCTACTCCGCTGGCCGTGTTTCCGAGGAAGCCAATCTCGCCGCCCGACTCAGCCGGCTTGGCTACCGCGTGGAAGCCCACGGCATCCCCTGCGTCGGCGGCTGGTGGCCGTTTCCCAAGCTCGACCACAAATGGCGCACCGGCAGCGCCGACCTCATGAGTCGCTACGGCGAACTCGCCGACCAGTTGCGCGGCGTGGATGTCCTCATCGCCGCCGGCGGCTCGATGCTTCACCCCGAGTTCATCCGCCAGCTCGACACCTTCAACGTCTTCCTCTGCGCCGACGACCCCGAGAATTCTCCCGTCCTCTCCCAGCCCGTCGCCGCCGCGTTCGACTTCTGCTGCGTCGCAAACATCGCCTGCGTCAGCGACTACGCGCGTTGGGGGGTCCGTCACGCGGCGTGGCTCCCGCACTGCGTCCCCGCCCACGTCATTGACCGCACCCTCACCGAGCAGCACCTCCACACCGCCACGCGCGACCTGGATGTCGTCATGTGCTGCGAACGGATTTACGGCATGAGCGACCGCGCGCAGCGGTTGGAGCAGCTACACACCGAATTCCCCCAGGCCATCCTGCGCGGCAAGGGCTGGCCCGGCGGCTTCGTCAGCGACGCCGAACTGCTCGGCCTCTACCGGCGCGCGCGCATCGGCTGGAATCTCCACAACTCCATCGGCCCCGTGAACACCCGCATGATGATGCTCCCCGCGCTGGGCGTGATGCAGATTTGTGACTGCAAGGCCAACCTCGGCCAGGTCTTCAAGCTCGGCGAAGAGATCATCGGCTTCGACACGATGGACGAATGCGTGGACGCGACCCGTTACTACCTCGCCCACGAGGAAGAACGCCGCCGCATCGCCATCGCTGGCTGGAAACGCGTGCACGCCGACTACACCGAGGAAAAATGGTGGCACCGGCTGCTCAGCCATATCGCCCCGCATCTGCCGATGACCAACGGGCGGTGGGACACGCCCCGTTCCGCGGGCAGCCACCAGCTTGATTGGCCAGAAACTGCCCCTGCCCAAAGCCCAATTCACCTCAGCTTGAACTAACCGTCGCCATGAAAACCTGCCGCGTCTGCAACAGCTCTGACCTCGCCCAGTTCCTTGACCTGGGTTTCACCCCGCCCGCCGACCGCTTCCTCCGCCGCGAGCAACTCGCGGAGCCGGAGACGCATTACCCGCTCACGGTGAACCTCTGCCAGTGCTGCGGCTTCGTGCAGCTCGGCCAAGTCGTCTCGCCCGAAGTGCTCTACCGGCAAGATTATCCCTATGAGTCCTCCATGACCCGCAGCGGCCAGGCGCACTGGAACGAGTTTGCCAAAACCGTCGTCACCCGCTTCGGCCTCGGCGCGGACGACCTCGTCGTGGACATCGGCAGCAACGTCGGGGTGCTCCTCTCCGCTTTCCGCAACAATGGCACCCGCATCCTCGGCGTGGACCCGGCCAGCAACATCGTCCGCATCGCCGAGCGCAACGGCGTCGAGACACTCAACGAATTCTTCGGCCCCGCCGTCGCCGAGGAAGTCCGCAAAACCAAAGGCCAGGCCAGCATCATCACCGGCACCAACGTCTTCGCCCACGTGGACGACCTCGCCGGCTTCATGCGCGCCGTGGACCACCTGCTCAACGAGCGCGGCGTGTTCATCTTCGAGGCTCCTTACTTCGTGAACCTCGTCGGTCAGCTCGAATACGACACCATCTATCACGAGCACTTGTCCTACCTCTCGCTGCGCCCGCTCGTGCCCTTCTTCCGCAAGTTCGGCATGGAGGTGTTCGATGTGGAGCAACGCGACATCCACGGCGGTTCCTTCCGCGTCTATGTCGCGCGGCGCGGCCAGCACGTCGTCACCGAGGAAGTGCAGCACTTACTCGACCTCGAAAAGCAGACCGGCGTCCACTCGCTCGACACGCTCAACACCTTCGCCGCCCGCGTCGCGCAGAACCGGCAGGATGTGCTCAACCTCCTCCGCAACCTCAAGCAGCAGGGCAAAACCATCGCCGCCGTCAGCGCTCCGGCGAAGGGAATGACGCTCCTCAACTACTGCCACCTCGGCACCGAGACGCTCGATTTCGCCACCGAGAAATCCTCGCTCAAGATTGGCCGCTTCACGCCCGGCACGCACATCCCCGTGGTGCCCGACTCCGAGCTGCTTGCCCGCAAGCCGGACTACGTGCTCCTGCTCGCATGGAACTTCGCCAAGGAAATCATCCGCAACCTCAACGATTACCGCGAGGCCGGCGGCAAGTTCATCATCCCCATCCCGAACCTCAAAATCGTCTGAGCATGAACGTCGCCCGCAAATCCCCCGCCCACACCGACCCGCGCGGGGTCATCACCGACCTGCACGTGGGCGAGCCCGTCAACGCCCTCACCACCGTCACCTGCAACAAGGGCGCGGTGCGTGGGAATCACTTTCACAAGCTCACCACCCAATACACCTACGTGCTGCGGGGCAAACTCCGCTACGCTGGACAAACTCCCGGCCAGCCCGTCGAGGAACGCACCATCACCGCCGGCGACCTGGTCACCTCGCTCCCGCTCGAAAGCCACGCGTTCGAGGCGCTCGAAGACTCCGAACTCCTCGCCTTCTGCCACGGCCCCCGCGCCGGCATGGACTACGAAAAGGACACGTATCGGCTCGAATGTCCGTTGATTCCCAAAACGCCATGACCTCCCTCCTCGCTCCGCCCGCCCCGCGCCCGGTTTCGACTCAACGCATTCCCGTCGCCGCGCCGTGGCTGGACGCGCGCGAGGACGAGCTGGTCCGTGAGGCCATGAGCACCGGGGCCATCTCCGGTTTTTTCGGCGAGCACATCATGCGCTTCGAGCGCGAGTTCGCCGGCTTCTGCGGTTGCCAGCACGGTGTCGCCGTCAGCAACGGCACCACCGCCCTGCAAGTCGCGCTCGCCGCCCTCGGCATCGGCCCGGGCGACGAAGTCCTCACCAGCACGCTCACCAACATGGCGACGTTTTTCGCCGTGCTGCACCAAGGCGCCACGCCCGTTCCCGTGGACATCGAGCCTGACACCTTTAACCTCTACCCCGCGCAGCTCGACCGCCTCCGCACGCCGCGCACCAAGGCCATCCTCGTTGTCCACCTCTTCGGCCACCCGGTGAACATGGGCCCCGTGCTCGAGTTCGCCCGCGCGCACGACCTCCGCGTCATCGAGGACTGCGCCGAGGCCCACGGCGCGGAGTTCAACGGCCGCCGCACCGGCTCCCTCGGCGACATCGGCTGCTTCAGCTTCTACGCGAACAAAATCATCACCACCGGCGAAGGCGGGATGTGCACGACCAACAACGCCGCGCTCGCCGCCGAGATGCGTTCGCTCAAGTCCCTGGCCTTCGGTGAGCAGAACAAGTTCATGCACCGCGCGGTGGGCTTCAATTTTCGCATGACCAATCTGCAAGCCGCCATCGGCTGCGCGCAGATGGAGAAAATCGCGACCATCATCAACCGCAAGCGCCGCCTCGCCCACTTCTACGCCGAGCACCTCGCCGACCTCGATTGCCTCCAGCTCCCCGGCGAGGCCAGCTACGCGCACAACGTCTTCTGGATGTATCACGTCGGCCTGCGCGGCCCGCTCGCGACCCGACGCGGCGAAATTCTCCGTGCGCTGGCCGAGCGCGGCATCGAGACCCGCGAGGGCTTCATCCCGTTCAACCTCCAGGAAATCTTCCTCGCGCGCGGCCTCGCCCAGCGCGACGCCTGCCCCGTCGCGAACGAAGCCGCCTACCGCACGTTCTACCTGCCCAGCGGCCCCACGCTCACCGAAGCCCAGCTCGCCTACGTCTGCGAAAACCTCCGCGAAGTTCTCACCTCGACTGCTGCCTGAACCATGTTCCAGCACTACGCCTCCGCCTACGATGCGCTCTATCAGGACAAGGATTACGAGGGCGAGTGCGACTTCGTTGAGACCGCCGCGCAGCGCTATCTCGACCACCGCGCGAGCACCATTCTCGACCTCGGCTGCGGCACGGGCGGACACGCCATTCCCTTCGCCCAGCGGGGTTACCACGTCACCGGCCTCGACCGTTCGGCGGAGATGATTGAGCGCGCGCAGCGCAAGCGCACCACGCTCAACGGCCACACTGACTACGTGAAGTTCCAGGTCGGTGACGCCTGCCAAACCGACCTCGGCAGCCGCTTCGACCTCGTCACCTGCATGTTCGCCGTCCTCAGTTATCAAACCACCGACCGCGACGTCGTGGCGCTCTTCAAGAACGCCCGTCGCCATCTCGAACCGGGCGGCTTGTTCATCTGCGATTACTGGCACGGCCCCGGCGTCCTCACGCAGCGCCCGCTCACGCGCACGAAGACCGCTGAGGTCGCCGGCGAGACCATCTGCCGCACCTCCACGCCAACGCTCGACGAAGCCCATCACACCGTCAGCCTTGACATCGTCACCACCCATTTGCGCGACGGCCTTCGGTGCAACGAGTCGCGCGAACAGCACCACGTGCGCTACTTCTTCCCGTCGGAGATTTCCCACTTCCTCACGTCCGCCGGCCTGCGCCCGCTGCACTTCTGCGCCTTTCCGGATTTCAACCAATCTCCCACCGACCAGCACTGGAACGCCGCCGTCATTGCCTGCGCCAACTAACCCATCTCATGAAAGTCCACATTGTCTGCTACGAAGACGTCCACGGCTGGATTCTCGGCAAGTTCGCCCTGAAGCTCCAGGAGCATCTCCAGCCGCTCGGCATCGCCGCCACCATCTCGAAGCAGCCCGACCCGCGCGCCGACATCAATCACCACATCATTTACTACGACTACGACGGCCGGAAGACCACGACCGAGACCGTCATGGTCACGCACATTGACACCGACTGGAAACGCGAGCGCCTCCGCCAGCAGCTCGTCAACGCCGCGATGGGCATCTGCTGTTCCGCCGAGAGCGTGGACCAGCTCGCCGCCGCCGGTCTGCCGCGTGAAAAGCTCTGCTTCGTCAACCCCGGCCACGACGGCGAGATGCGCGCCCGCCGCAGCGTCATCGGCATCACGAGCAAAGTTCAACCCAGCGGCTGCAAGCGCGAAGGCATCCTCCTCGACCTCGCCCAACGCATTTCTCCCGATGAGTTTCAGTTCCGCATCATGGGCGCGGGCTGGGACGAACACGTGAAGCAGCTTCGCCTCGCGGGCTTCACCGTGGACCACTGGAAAGCCTTCGACCGCCCCGAGTATCTCAAGCTCGTCCCCAGCCTCGACTATTACCTCTACCTCGGCCTCGACGAAGGCTCGATGGGCTACATGGACGCGCTCGCCGCCGGCGTGCCGACCATCGTCACCACGCAAGGCTTTCACCTCGATGCGCCCGGCGGCATCACGCACGGCTGGAGCGAACCCGCCGAACTCTTCCGCATCTTCGAGAGCATCGCGCGCGACAAACGCCTGCGTCAGCAAGCCGTCCTCAACTGGACCTGGCCCGAGTATGCGCGCCGACACTTCGCCCTGTGGAATTATCTGCTCGCGAAACAAACTGGCCGCACGCTCCCCGCCGCCCTCAAGCCGGCCTTGCAAAAGATGGCCATCCAACCGCTCGGAGTGAACTTCGCCAGTGCCGGCGACTTGCAGTCGCCGGCCAACGCGACTGGCAGCTCTAGCCCGAGTCCGCAATCGAAAGCCCCCGACGGCCACTACAAGTCGCCGGCACAGCTTCCACGCATCCTCCTCATCGCCGATGTGCCGAACTGGATTTTCCATCGCCATTGCCAGGAGCTCACCGCCCGACTCGGCGACGAATTCATCTTCACCACGAAGTTCGCTGGCGAGCCGTTCAACGAGGCTGACTTCGACCTAATCTACCCGCTGGAGTTCAACCTCGTGGACGCCGCCCGCATCAGCGACCCGCGCAAATACGTCACCGGCATCCGCTCGCACTGCACGTGGCAGCGGCTCGGCTTCGAGCAAAGCATCGCCACGCTCAAGACCAAGTTCGCCCACGTCCACGCCGTCTCCGCGCGGTTGCAACGCATCTTCGCCCCGCACGTTCCGAGCCTCACCTTGCTCAGTCACGGCGTGGACACGGACTTCTTCCAGCCCCGCGCCCAGACCATGTCGCCCGCTGGGAAACTCCGCCTCGGCTGGGCCGGCAACCGCCTCTCGCCGAACAAAGGCTTTGCCGAACTCATCGCGCCGCTCGGCCAAATCCCCGGCGTCGAACTCGTCTTCTGCGGCTACGCGGACAAGAACTTGAACCGCGAACAAATGCGTGAGTTCTACGCGTCCGTGGACGCCGTGGTCTGCGCCTCGGACTTCGAGGGAAACAACAACACGCTCCTCGAAGCCGCCGCGATGGCGCGCGCCATCGTGACGACCGACAACGGCACGGTGCCCGAGTATCTCGCGCACGGCGCGAGCGCGCTCATCGTCGAGCGCACGCTGCCCGCGCTGACGAGCGCAGTGCTGGCCTTGCGCGACCAACCGGAGCTGCGTGCACGTCTCGGCGCGACGGCCCGCGAGTCGGTGGTTGCGAAGTTCAGTTGGGCCACGGCCGCCGCCGCGCACCGCGACTTCTTCCGGGGCGCGTTGACCACGGCTGGTGGCTGCTCTTCTCCCACACAGGCGCTCGACGAAGCCGAGCAGCTCGCCCGCGCCGCGCTGGCCGAGCAGCCGGACGGCCCCGAAGCCCTGTCGCTCCTCGCCGACGTGCTGCTGCGCCGCGAGCGTTGGGCCGAAGCCGCGCAAGCCTGCGTGCGCCTCCTTCGCGTCAAGCCGAACGACCACTTCACGCTCACCCGCCTTGCCCGCGCGTTCGCGAAATCCGGCGAACGCGATGCCGCCCGCGAGACGTTGGAATACTTGCTGATGCTGCACCCGGACGACACGATGGTGCAGGAGTGTTTGGCCAGCTTGGCCGCCGCCCGCACCCGTGCCGGCGACTTGCAGTCGCCGCCCGCCGCGTCCAGCAGCACGAGCGCCTCAGATCAAACCAGCACTACCGACGGCGACTGCAAGTCGCCGGCACAAGCAGAAGAACTCCAATCCGAGTTCCCGCCTGCCATCGCCGCCGAGCTGCGCGAAGCCTCCGACGCGTTGCAGATGGATGACCTTCCCGCCGCGCACGCGATTTACCACCGGCTCTTCAAGGCCAACCCCGATGACGACCGCCTCCGCGAACTGGCCGCACTCGCCACGGCGGAAGTGCGCGCCGCTTGCCCCGTGCCGGACTTCGGCGGAGCCGTGAAGCCTGCGCGGCTCAACATCGCGCTGATGACCTTCAACGCGCTGGCTTACACGAAACTTTGCCTCGCGAGCCTCAAACAGCACAGCACCGAGCCTTACAACGTCTTCATCGTGGACAACGGCTCCACCGACGGCACGCGCGAGTGGCTCGCCGAACAGACAGATGAAAACCTCTTCGTCGAGTTCAGCCCTGCGAACCTCGGCGTGCCCGGCGGTCGCAACCGCCTGCTGCAACTCATCCAGCCGCACCTGCGCGAGTCGGACTTCGTCATCTTCATGGACAACGACATCGAGGTGATGCCCGGCTGGGTGGAGCACTTCTCGAATTTCTTTGTCGCCAATCCGCACGTCGGCATCGGCACCGCCGTCGGACATTTGTTTCAGGTTCGCGGCGACGTGCGCGAATTGGGCGCGGTGCCGGTCCATGCCCCGACACCCGTGGACGTGGCGTGCGGCGGTTTCGTGTGCTGGGTCCGCGCGGCCGCAGCGGCAGCAGTCGGCGAGTATGACGAGCGGCTCGGCCTCTTCTGGCACGAGGACGACGACTACACCGTCCGCGCGCTCGCGGCAGGTTGGGAAGTCTTCATCGTTCCCGGCGCGCCGGTGCTGCATCACGAGCACAAGTCCGGTGCCGCCAAACCTGGTATCAAGGTCGGCGGCTCGCCTGCGAATCAGCGCTACCTCGCGAACAAGTGGCGCGCGCTCGGCCTGCTGGATGCAAATGGAAAGCCGAAGCGGCCGACGGAGTCTCAACGCGCGAGGGCGCAAGCTGCCTCTCTCCCTCACCCCAGCCCTCTCCCGCTGGGAGAGGGAGCGGCTACGAACGCGTCTTTTGCCCCTGAGCCAAATGCCTCGAAGTCCGCTGCGGATAGTTCCAACCCAATGCTGACGGCGTCTCTCCCTCTCCCAGCGGGAGAGGGCCGGGGTGAGGGAGAACTGTCTCTCGCACTCGCATCACGTTCGTTCGGTAATCCAGCCCGCGTTCGCCTCCCCATCCGCTGGGCTGCGCCGTTCTTCAATCCCACCGGCTACGCCAGCGAGGCCATCAACTTCGTCCTCCCGCTTTCGCACCAGCTCAACCTCGGCATCTTCCACGACACGAACATCACTTCCGACGCCTTCACCGCTGAGCTGCCGCCCGCTGACCGCGACCGCCTGCTCGCCTTGCGCGACAAGTTCTTCCTCATGCGCGGCGGCGTGCTCGTCTCGCACAACCCGGCCTTCGCCTTCAAGCGCACGCCCGATGCGCTCTACCACGTCGGCCGCTCGATGTATGAGACCGACCGCATCCCTGCCGACTGGGTGACGTGCTGCAACGGCATGGACGAAGTGTGGGTGCCGAGCCAGTTCAACGTCGAGACGTTCGCCAACAGCGGCGTGCTGCGCGACAAGCTCTTCGTCATCCCCGGCGCGGTGGATGAAAACCTCTTCGACCCCGCGAAGCACACACCGCTCCCGTTGCCCAACGCGGCGAAGTTCAACTTCGTCTCCGTCTTCGAGTGGTCCGGGCGCAAGGCGTGGGACGTATTGCTGGCCGCGTATCTGCGCGAGTTCTCCGCCGCCGATGACGTGTGCTTGCACCTCCGCACGTATCTCTTCGGCCACCCGGACGTGAACCCGCGCGAGACGCTGGAGCCGGTCATTCGCGAGTTCGCCGCGAGCCTCGGGCTGGGTAACAAGCCACTGCCCCGCATCCAGTTGCTCACCGAACAAATCCCGACGTGTGACCTACCGCGCCTGTATCTCGCGGCGGATTGCGTCGTGGTGCCGAGTCGCGGCGAAGGCTGGGGCCGCCCGATGCACGAGGCGATGGCGATGGGCCGCCCGGTCATCGCGACCGGCTGGAGCGCGAATCTGGAGTTCATGAACGCGGACAACTCCTACTTGCTCGACTACGAGCTGGTGGAGGTGAAGGGCGTGGAGCCGTATCTCAAGCACTACCTCGGCCACCGCTGGGCGCAGCCGTCCGAGAAGCACCTGCGCGAGCTGATGCGCCGCGTGAAGGAGAACCCCGCCGAGGCCGCCGCGAAAGGTGCGAAAGCCCGCGAGCATGTCACGAAGCACTTTTCCCGCGCCGCCGTGGCCGAGAAGGTCATGCAGCGCCTGGAGGCCATTGAGCGCAAGTTCACGACGCCAAGCTGTGGGGCGGTTTCAACGAAGGGACGCGGCACTGACCAAGGCGCTCTTCTCCCTCACCCCGGCCCTCTCCCGCTGGGAGAGGGGGCGGCTACGAACGCCGCCGTTGTCCACGGGCCAAATGCCTCGAAGTCCGCTGCGGTGAGTTCTAGCCATGTGCTGACGGCGTCTCTCCCTCTCCCAGCGGGAGAGGGTCGGGGTGAGGGAGGAAGTTCCCTTCGCCCGAGCACGTCCCCAGTGTCCGTCGCTTGGGACGGCTCCTTCCTCGACTACGGCAGCTTGTCGCACGTGAACCGTGAGCTGACCGGCGCGTTGGAGAAACTTCCCGGCGTGCGCCTGACGCGCTTGGGTCCGGCAAACTTGAACGCCCCCGCCGCTTTGGCCGAGGTCGCCCGCTCGCTCAAATCCGTCGCGCCCACTGGCACGCAAGTCACGGTGCGCCACGCGTGGCCGCCGGTCTGGGACGCGCCAGCGCGGGGCAAGTGGGTGCAAATCCAGCCGTGGGAATTCGGTGCGCTGCCTGCCGAGTGGGCGCGCGGCGCGAACCGCGCGGACGAAATCTGGTGCTACTCGGACTACGTCCGTCGCGAGTATCTGGCCGCCGGACTGCCGCCGGAGAAAATCCACGTGGTGCCGTTGGGCATAGATGCGGCGCGCTTCCACCCGGGCGCGAAGCCGCTGCCGATCGCAACGCGCAAGTCGTTCAAGTTCCTCTTCGTCGGCGGCACCATCGGCCGCAAGGGCGCGGACGTGCTGCTGCGCGCGTATCTCGACACCTTCACGGCGGCGGATGATGTCTGCCTCGTCATCAAGGACTTTGGCGGGAAGAGCGTTTACCAAGGGCAGACGCTTGATGCCCAGATTCGCGCTGCGCAGCAATCAGCCAACGCGCCGGAAATCCTTTACCTCACGGAGGAGCTCGCGCCCGAGTCCATCGCGAGCCTCTACACCGCGTGCGATTGCCTCGTGCATCCGTATCGCGGCGAAGGCTTCGGCCTGCCGGTGCTGGAAGCGATGGCGTGCGCGCTGCCCGTCATCTGCACCGGTGGCGGCTCGACGGATGATTTCGCCACGGACGAATTTGCTTATCGCCTGCCCGCGACGCGCCGGCCCATCGGCAACAAGGTCGGCGAGCTGGAACTGGTGGCGCGCGGCTGGCTGCTCGAGCCCGACCTCGCGGCGTTGGCTGCGACCTTGCGCCACGTGCTGACTCGTCGTGACGAAGCCCGCGCGAAGGGCGCGGCCGCGAGCGAACACGTCCGCGCGAACTGGACTTGGCAACGCACGGCGGAAGCTGCCGCCGTCCGACTCCGCGCGCTGGCCGGCCCGGGTGCGCCCGTGCTGCCAGCGAACTACGTGGACAGCAACGTCGTGCGCGGTGGCGACACCGTCAGCCCGCGTCGGCAGAAGTTTGAGTTGAAGCTGCCACCGGTCGGCCAGCTCGGTGATTTGGCCGGAGCCCGTGCGGCTTTGTCTCAAGACCAGCCGCGCATGGCGTGGCACGGAGCCGTGCACGCGCTCGACGTTCGCCCCTTCCACCCGGAAGCGTGGCTGTTGCTCGCGGAAATCGCGCAGAGCGTTGGCGACTCCGCCACGGCAAAGCACTGCGCCAATCGCGCCCGCGAACTCACGCCGAATTGGAAGCCCGCGAAGCAGCTCGCCAAACAGCTCGCGCGCAGCAGCGAAACCAAACGCGGACTCACCGCGCAGTGGGCACCGCTGCCCGAAGGTTCTGCCCAGCCGCGTCTCTCCGTCTTCGTCATCGCAAAGAACGAGCAGAAGTTCATCGGCCAATGCCTCGCGTCGGTGAAGGGCTTGGCGGACCAACTCATCGTCGTGGACACCGGCTCGACCGACCGCACGGTGGAAATCGCCCGCGCGCACGGCGCGGAGGTGCACACGCACCCGTGGGCGGATGACTTCAGCGCCGCGCGCAACGCCGCGCTTGCGCACGCGACCGGCGACTGGGTGCTGTTCCTCGATGCCGACGAAGAGCTGCCGCCCGCCGAACACGCGAAGCTGCGCGCGGAGTTGAGCGCGCCAGGCACGATGGCTGTGCGGCTGCGCTTGCAGAACGCGGGGCAGGAGGAAGACGGCCTTTGCTACGTGCCGCGCCTGTGGCGGAACGCGCCGGGGCTGTTCTTCTACGGCCGCGTCCACGAGCAGGTTTTCCCGAGCATCCTTGTGAAGTGCGAGGCGTGGGGCATGGAGACGAAACTCGGCTCCGCAACCTTGCGCCACCACGGCTACGACGCGCAGGTGGTGAAGGACCGCAACAAGGTCGAGCGCAACCTCCGTCTGTTGCGCCAGGCCATCGCGGAGCTGCCCGGTGAACCGATGTTGCTCATGAACCTCGGCCTCGAACTCGTGCGCTCCGGCCAGCTCGCCGAGGGATTGACGCAGTATCGCGCCGCGTTGCGCGAACTGAACGCGACGCCGCGCGAAGACGTTGTGCCAGAGTTGCGCGAGGCGTTGCTCACGCAGTTGGTTTGCCACCTGCACACGGCAAAGGAGTTCGCCGAACTTCTGGAAGTGCTCGGCTCAGCCATGGCGAGGGCGGCGGGTCCGACGGCTTCGATGCACTTCATGGGCGCGCTGGCGTGCTTGCAATTGAAGCGCTTCGCCGACGGCGCGGCGCACGCGCGGCAGTGCCTGGCGAAGCGCAACCAGCCGGTGCTCTCACCAGTGAACCGCGACATCCTCAAGTCCGGTCCGCACCATGTGCTCGCCCTGTGCCTATGGGCCGCGGGCCGGCATGACGACGTGGAAGCGGCGTTCTTAAAAGCGCTGGCCGCCGATGCCGGAGCGAAGGACGCCCGGCTGGACTTTGCGCGCTGGCTGGCCGAACGCAGCCGCCGGGTGGATGCGCTCAACTTGCTGAACCAGTTGATCGAGGCGGGTGACACAGAGCCCCGGGCCTGGGTGCTGGGGGCACACATCGCCTTGAGCGATCCGAACTTGGTCGAGTTCGCCGCAGAGTGGACGGGCGAAGCCGTGCGGCATCAGCCGACGGACCCGAAGCTAGCCGCCTTGCGGGCGGAGGCGCTGCTCCTGAGCGACCGTGCCGCCGAGGCGTGGCAGGTGCTCGCGACCATGGAGCGGACGGCAACTCCCATGCAGGCAGCGGGCGTGCTGGCGGCGCTGGGAGCGGGCGAGCAGGTGCCTGCCGTGGAGCCAGCCGCGGAGCCGGGCGTAAGCGCGGAGTTCTTGCGTTGGTATCGCCGGCTCATTGACCACGGCACGGTGGTGCTGCTGACGCGGGTGAATGAAGGTCTGCCTGAGCTGGGCCGCGCGCTGCCCACGGCGACCCGCTGGCTCAGGGCGGCCATGGCCGAGGCACGAACAGGCGAGAGTCAAAACGCTCCGGCCGGTGGACCGGCGAGGAAGCAAACTCCATGAGCAACCGGGAACTGGCGGAAAATCGCCGCGTGCTGGTGGTGGATGATGATCCACAGATCCATGCCATCGTGCGACGGGTGCTCACCGTGCCGCCGACCTGCGCAAACAAGTCGGAAGCAGCGGTGCGCTTTGAGATGACCAGTGCGCTGTGTGGCGAGGAGGCGGAGGCGGTGGCCCGGGAAGCGGAGGAGGCAGGGCAGCCCTTTGCGCTGGCCTTTGTGGACATGAACATGCCCGGCTTGGATGGCACGGCGACGTTAAGCCGGTTGTGGCACATCTCCCCTGAGCTGCAGGCGGTGGTCTGCACGGGGGCGGCGGACAAGGCGATGGGCGAACTGCTCGCCCGCTTCGGCCACACGGACCAGCTCATCATCCTCAAGAAGCCGTTCGAAATGCTCGAGGTGTTCCAACTGGCCAACGCGATGACCTCGAAGTGGCAGCACTTCGTCCGGCTCCAGCATCATCTGGCGAATCTGGAGGCGGCGATTTTCGAGCGCACGGAGGACGCGCGCAAGGCGGTGCAGCAGATGCGCTGGGAGCTGGACGAGCGCAAACGGTTCGAGGCCGCCGCGCATGAGAATGAGGAGCGGCTGCGCTCCCTGTTCGCGAACATTCCCGGCGCCGTCTATCGCTGCACGCCGCCACCGGAGCGGCGCATTGAGTTCATCAGCGAGCTGATCTGGGAGCTCTCGGGCTTTGCCAGCGCGGAGTTTCTCGAAGAACGAACACAGACGTTTGCCTCCATCACGCACCCCGAGGATTTCCCGCTGGTGCAGGCGGCGATCCAGGAGGGCTTGGCGCGCCGCCTGCCTTATGTGGCGGACTACCGCGTGGTGCGCGGTGACGGCGCGCTGCGCTGGGTGCATGAGAAGGGGCAGGCGGTCTTCAATGCGGAAGGCCAGGTGCGCTGGCTGGACGGGGTCATCTTCGACATCACGGAGCGCAAGCAGCAGGAGGAGGAGATGCGCCGGCTGCATCGCGAGACGGAGAAGCTCTTCGCCTCGATTTCCGCGGTGTTGATTGGCGTGGACGTGGAGGGGCGCGTGGCCCGTTGGAATGAGGCAGCGGCGCAGACCTTTGGCCTGGCGGCCGAGGCGGTGATGCACCAGTCCTTCCATTCGCTGCCCATCGCATGGGACTGGGAGAAGCTCCTCACCACCATCAGCCACGCCGTCCACACCGAGCGGCATCTGGAACTGGACAACTTTCCTTTCACCCGGGAGATCGGCCGCGAGGCTTTCCTGAACCTCAGCATCACGCCCAGCAAGCCGGATGTGGAGAACCGCCTTAACTACATCCTGCTGGCGGTGGACGTGACGCAGCGCCGGGCGTTGGAGACTCAGCTCCGGCAGGCGCAAAAGCTCGAATCCATCGGCCAGCTCGCCGCCGGCATCGCGCATGAGATCAACACGCCGACGCAATATATCGGGGACAACCTCCGTTTCCTCCAGGATGCCTTCCGCGACCTGAGCGCGCTGCTGGACGCGCACGGCCAACTGCTGGCTGCGGCCAAGAGCGGCGGGCTCAAGCCCGAGCTGATCGCCGCAGCCGAGCAGGCGGCGCTCACGGCGGACGTGGGTTACTTGCTGGGAGAGATTCCGCGCGCCATTGGCGAGTCGCTGGCAGGCGTGGAGCGGGTCTCGACGATTGTCCGGGCGATGAAGGACTTTTCGCACCCCGGCACCGAGGAGAAGACGCCGGTGGACTTGAACCGCGCCATCGAGAGCACCCTGACCGTTGCGCGCAACGAGTGGAAATACGTGGCCGACTTGCAGACGGACTTTGACACCGGGCTGCCGCCGGTGCCTTGCCTGCCCGGCGAGTTCAACCAGGTCGTGCTCAACCTGGTGGTAAATGCCGCGCACGCCATCGCCGCCAAGGTGGAAGCGGGCGGCGCCGGCAAGGGCGTCATCGCCGTGCGCACCCGGCGGGATGGCCGCTGGGCCGACGTGCGCATCACGGACAGCGGCACCGGCATCCCCGAGACGGCGCGCGGGCGCATCTTCGAGCCGTTCTTCACCACGAAGGAAGTGGGCCGGGGCACCGGGCAGGGGTTGGCCATCGCACGCTCCGTGGTTGTGGACAAGCACGGCGGAACCATCACGTTTGAAACGGAGACGGGGCGGGGCACCACGTTCATCGTGCGGCTGCCGCTCGCGCCGGACAGCCAGGAGGAACCGCCAGCATGAAGAAGCGTGTGCTCTTTGTGGATGATGAGGCGATGGTGCTGCAGGGCCTGCAACGCATGTTGCGCCCGATGCGCGCCGAGTGGGACATGGAGTTCGTCGAGTCCGGAGCGGCCGCCTTGGAGCGGCTGGCCGCCGTGCCCGCCGATGTGGTGGTGTCCGACATGCGGATGCCCGGCATGAACGGCGCCCAGCTCCTCACGGAAGTGATGAAGCGCTTTCCCAAGACCGTGCGCATCATCCTCTCCGGGCACGCGGACCATGACCTGGTGCTCAAGGCGGTGGGCTCCACCCACCAGTATTTGAACAAGCCCTGCGAACCGGAGGTGCTCAAGGCCACGGTGTTGCGCGCCGTGGCGTTGGGGGATTCGCTGGAAAATGAACAGGTCAAGGCGCTCGTCTCCCAGATGAGCCGCCTACCCAGCTTGCCGAACATCTACCTGCAAGTGGTGGACGAGCTCCAGTCGGCTGACGCCTCGCTCGCCCGCGTGGGCGAAATCATCGCCCGGGACGTGGGCATGAGCGCCCAGGTGCTCAAGCTGGTGAACTCCGCATTCTTTGGGCTGCGCCGCCGCGTGGCCAACGCGGGCGACGCCGTGACTTACCTGGGCATAGACACCATCAAGGCGCTGGTGCTCTCCCTGCACACGTTTTCACAGTTTGAAAACACCGACCTCGGCGGGGTCTCGATGGTCGCACTGCGCAACCACAGCCTGCTGGCCGCCGGCTGCGCCAAGCACATCATGCGCGTGGAAGCGGCCGACGCGAAGCTGGTGGACGAGGCGTTCATCGGCGGCCTGCTCCATGACACCGGCAAGCTCGTGTTGGCAGCGAATTTCAGCGCGCAGTATGCCCGCGTCATGCGGCTGGCCCACGACGGCGGGCTCACGGTCACGGCGGCGGAGCACGGCATCTTCGGCTGCACGCACGCGGACGTGGGCGGCTACCTGCTCGGCCTCTGGGGGCTACCGGTGCCGGTGGTGGAATGCGTCTCGTATCACCACCACCCTAACCGCACGCTGGAGAACGCGTTCAGCCCCCTGACAGCGGTCCACGCGGCCAACGTGCTGACCTATGCCCTGGACAAGGAGGCGGTTCCCGGCAAGCGGCCGGAGTTTGACCGCGACTACCTCGCCCGCGTGGGCAAGGCCGACCGCGTCGAAGCGTGGCAGGAAGAGTGCAGGAACAACGTGCAACCCGGAGGTGGCCTGTGATGACAAAAATTCTTTGTGTGGATGACGAAGCGAACGTGCTGGCCGGTTTCCAGCGGGGCCTGCGCCGGCAGTTTGAACTCGAGGTGGCCGCCGGGGGCGACGCTGCCCTGGCGCTGCTGGAGAAGGACACTTCCTTCGCCGTCATCGTCTCCGACATGCGGATGCCGGGGATGAGCGGGCTGCAACTGCTGCAGCGCGTCAAGCAGCGCTGGCCAGATATTGTGCGCGTGATGCTGACCGGCAACGCCGACCAGCAGACCGCCGTGGATGCCGTGAACGAGGGCGCGATCTTCCGCTTCCTCACCAAGCCCTGCCCGCCGGACCGGCTCGCCGCCACGCTCACCGCCGCCCTTGAGCAACACCGGCTCCTCACGGCCGAGCGCACCCTGCTGGAGGACACCCTGCACGGGAGCGTGCGCACGCTCACAGACATCCTGGCGCTGCTGGCACCGGAAACCTTCGGGCGCGGCCAGCAACTGCGGGAGCAGATGCGGGCCGTGGCGGAATCCCTCCAACTGCCGGACCGCTGGGAACTCGAACTGGCCGCGATGCTGCACGGCTTGGGACAGATCGCGCTCCCGGCGGAGGTCGCCGCGCGCGCGCGCGCCGGGGCCGCCCTCTCCACTGCGGAGGAAACGATGGTGCGGCGCGTGCCGGAGGTGGGCAGCAACTTGCTTCAACACATTCCCCGCCTGGAGAACGTGGCCCGCATGGTCCTCTTTCAAAGCAAGCACTACGACGGCTCCGGCTTCCCGCTGGACACGCCCGGGGGCCGGGCGATTCCCGCCGGCGCACGCCTCCTGCACGTGCTGGTGGATCTCGCGCAACTGGAGGCGCGCGGCAGTTCCCGGCGCGAGGCGCTGGCGCAACTGCGGGAACGCGCGGGCTGGTATGATCCGGACCTGCTGCTGGCGGCGGCCGCCGTGCTGGGCGGCGTGGCCACGCGACCCGTGACGACCATTGCGTTCAAGGACTTGAAGCCGGGGCAGGTGCTGGTGTCCGACGTGACTACGCGCGACGGGCTCCTGATCCTGGCGGCGGGCAACCGGGTGTCACCCGGCCTGCTGGAGCGGCTGCGCAACTTCGCCGCCGTGTCCGGCGTGCGGGAGCCACTCTACGTGGAGGTGTAGCGCCGCGGGCACCCAGCCTGGTTTCTGCAAGCTGTCGGCGTGGCTCAGGCCCGCGTGGCCGGATGCAGGGCCCGGTGAACCGCCTGGAGCAGTTCGTCGGCGGTATAAGGCTTGAACAGCGGGCGGGTAATGCCCAGCTGGCCAAGGGCTTCGATGCGCTGGTCGTTGCTGAGGCCGGTCGAGGCGATGACCTGGAGCTGCGGGGCCAGTTTTCGCAGCACCCGGACGAGGGCCAAGCCATCCATCACGGGCATGTCCACATCCGTGATGATGAGGCTGAACTCGGCCAGGCGCGTGGAGAAGAGGGCGAGCGCCTGCGAGCCCTCGCCCGCGACGTGCACGCGGTAACCGTGCCGCTCGAGCATCTTGCGGGTGGCGTCGCGCACGCTGTCCTCGTCATCCACCACCAGAATGGCTTCCCCCGCACCGTTGGGAGACGTCATCGGGTCGGTCATGCCCTCCGCCTGGCAGGCTCCGGGCACGGCCGGCAGATAGATCGAAAAGGCAGTGCCCCGGCCCGGCTCGGTGTCCAGCTCGATGAAGCCGCCGTGCGACTTGACGATGCCGGCGACGGTGGCGAGCCCCAGTCCGGTGCCTTTGCCCGGTTCCTTGGTGGTGAAGAACGGGTCAAAGACCTTGTCGCGGATTTCCGGCGGGATGCCGGTGCCGGTGTCCTGCACGCGCAGGAGCACATGCGGGACGGGACGGGCCTTGATGTTCATGGCGGCGTAGTGCTCGTCGAGCACCAGGTTCCGGGCGGCGAACACGAGTTCTCCTCCGTCGGGCATGGCGTCGCGGGCGTTGACGGCGAGATTCAGGAGGACCTGATGAATCTGGGTGGGGTCGCCCTGCACCGCCCACAGGTCATCGGGCACGAGGCAGCGCAGGCGGATGCTGCGCGGGAAGGTCTCGCGGGCAATCTTGAGCGTGTCCTGGATCAGATAACGAACCTGAACGTGGATGCGCTCGCCTTCGACGCCCCGCCCAAAGGTGAGGAGCTGGCGGATGATGCTGGCACCCCGCTTCGCGCTGTTCTCGACCGTGGTGACCACCTCGCTGATTTCCGCCGGGGTGAGCGACGCGCGCAGCAGGGGCACGGAGATGATGATCGGGGCCAGGATGTTGTTCAGGTCATGGGCCAGACCGCTGGCAAGGGTGCCCACGCCTTCCATGCGCTGGGCGCGGAGGAACTGTGATTCAAGGCGTTTGCGGTCGGTGAGGTCGGTGTTGATGATGAGGGCGGACTTGGGCTGGCCGCGGGCGTCTCGCACCAGCGTCCACCGGCTCATCACGACAAGCTCGGCACCGGCGCGGGTGCGCTGCCGGAGTTCGCCGTTCCATTCCCCGCGCGCCTGCAGGCCGAGTTCGATTTCCATGAGCTTGTCCGCCTCCACGCCCGTCAGCGTGGCGGTGGGCTGCCCGGCAGCCTCGCCGGCACTCCAGCCATAGAGCCGCTCGGCGCCCCGGTTCCAGAAAACCGTAAGCCCGGCGGGATCGCGGACGAGGATGGCATCACCGGCGAGGTTGAGGAGGTCGGCCTGCTCCCGGATGGATTCCTCGGCCCGCTTCTGCTCGGTCACATCCCAAAACACCCCCTGCACGCCGACCACCCGGCCGTAGGGGTCAAACAGGGGCACCTTTACGTTGTGGATGAAACGGCGCTCACCAGTGGGTCGGCAGTAATGCTGGGTCAGTTCGAGCTTCTGACCGGTGCGCATGACCTGCGCGTCGCCGGCCTGGTATTCGCGCGCCAGCGGCTCGGGGAAGAGATCGAAGTCGGTCTGGCCCAAAAGGGCCTCGAGGTCGCGGCCCAAGTCGGCGCACAGAAGCTGGTTGGCGTAGGTAAAGCGCCCCTGGGCATCCTTGCGGAAGACGAACAACGGCAGGTTGTCCACCAGCGCATGGTAGAACGCCTCGGGCGCGCGCACGGGCGCGTCCGTTGGCGACGGGGCTGGCACGGTGGAAGACAGGCTCATGAGTTGCAACGCCGTGAGGTCTATCGGCAGAACCCGCCAATGCTTAAGCCCCCCCGATGCGGCAAATTCCTTCAGTCCGCAGTCCGCGTGCCGATAATCAAGGGACGGCTGCACTACCACACCCGCATGGCGCGAATACTCATTGCCGACGACGAGGAGGGCTTCCGGTTCCTGCTGAACCGGATGCTCACTGCCTTGGGCCATGACGTGCGGGAGGCGGCGGATGGCGACGCTGCGTTGGCCGTGTTGCGCAACTTCCCCGCCACCACCGTGATCGTGGACCTGTTCATGCCGGGTCGGGAAGGCATTGAAACCATCGGGGAGATTCGGCGGCGCCACCCCGAGATCCGGGTCGTGGCCATGTCCGGCGGCGCGCCGCAGACAGGCAAGTCGTTCCTGCGGGTCGCGGCCAAACTCGGCGCGCACCGCACTTTGAGCAAGCCTTTCTCCGCGGATGAGCTGCTGGCAGCCATCCACGACACGGAAGCACGGACGGGCGGTTGAATTCGGAACCAATGGCGTCCGATCGCGCGGACCGGACCGCGATTACTGACATTTTCACTGACAATGACAGGGGGCGCTCGCATGGGAAGCGAGTAGGGTCCAGAGCCGCAACCCGCGAGCTCCACCGCCGCGGCGCTAGGTGAATGCGGACGGGGTGGCTGCTCCGGCTAACAATACAGTCTGTCCCCTGTTGCGTAAGCCGGCTGAGGTCTGGACGGGGGGCACTGGGAACTACTGGACAGAGCTCGGACTGTTCAGACTCGGCTCGCCAGTCGGGGGCCGTTAGCGAACTGCGTGGCAGCTAACGCAGTGGCAACGAAGGCCGCCAAGGATCCTACTTCGCGCACTACTTCATATCTTCCGCAATGGTCGCAAACCGCTCCAGCAGCGCCTCCAGATGGCCCGTGATTTCCCGGGCCACGGAGTTCCGGCAACGGTGCTAAGGGCTCAACATCCAAGGCGTGTCCTTGCACTCGTATCGGTAGGTATGCCTGGACAGAGCGGGCTTTGCCGTGCGGGTATCCGGAGCGGTTCGCGCAGCAGGCGTTGGGACACAACTCCAAGGCGGTGCATCACGCCTAGGCGCAGCATACGGAGGTAATGGTGCCCTCGCTGGAGGATTGGGAAACGCAGCGGAAGGCCCACCCGTAGAACCTGCCCGCCGGACGGAGCAGGGTTACTTGACGTCCAGCCGCTCCACCTTCGCCTGATGCAACACCAGCGAGACTCCGCAGTGCTTAGGGGTCTCCATAAACGACGACTTCTCTCAAATGGAGCACGCCTTTTCCGGGCAGGCCGAGTTTGAGGTATTGGGCCGGCTGACCGACGCCGAGGTCGATGAGCCACTCGGCTTGCGGGCTCTCCGCCTGCCAGACTTGGCGCCACTCTTTGCCATCGCTGGACAGCCAGAGGGTGAGGCCTGTGGAGCGCGGCAGGAACTGGGTTCCTTTCCGGTTTTCCACCGCGACCTGCCGGAGGTTGGCGGGCTTCTTGAGCCGGATGATGATGTGGGGCTGGTCCGCTTCTGGTTTAAACGGAGTGTGAAAAGCCCACTCGCGCATCTGTTCAGGAGGCAGGCCGGCCAGGAGTTGCTGAATGCCCTCATTGGCCCATGGCGTCGCGATGGGCTGCACCTGATACTCCGCATCGCGTGAGACCTCGACGAAGGCCCCTTGCTTGCGCAGCGGCTGCTGGCTCGGGGCCGGGGGAATCCATTCGCCGGTCTTGAACACGCGGGCCGGAGGACCGGCTGGCGCGGCGGGCTTCGCGGGGGTGAGGGGCGGGCTGCTGGCGGTGGGCAGCTCCCAGATGCGGGTGCCTTCGTCCGGCGCGGCGGCGGCGAGGCGCTTGCCGCCGGGGCTGAAGGTCAACTCGGTGGGCGGGGCGATGAAGCCGTGCAGGTCTTCCAGACGGGTGCCGGTTTCGAGATCCCAGACGCGGATGTTCAGGTCCTCGGAGGCAGAGGCGAGGATGCTCTTCGTGGGATGCCAGGCCAGGGCGGTGATGCCGGCATCATGGGCGCGAAACTCCTGCTGCACAGCCAGCGTGGCGGCATCGCGGATGCGCACGCGCTTGTCCGCCCCGGCTTCGGCGAAGCGGCGGCCATCGGGCGCGAGGGCGATCACGTCCATGGCGGTGGCGTTCGTCGCCGACTGGAGGATTTTCCCGCTGGTGGCATCCCACACGACGATCCGCTCCTCGGAGCCTTCGTTGCCGCGGGCTGACTTCGCGGTCACCACGCCGAGGAGCTGCCTGCCGTCGCTGGACCAGCCGATGTTGTTGACCCGGTTGAGGCCGCCCACGTTAAGGCGGGTCAGCGACTTGCCGGTCGTGGTGTCATAGACGTTCACTTCGACTTTGAACTCGACCACGCTGACGACCCGATCGCCGATGGGGCTGAGGCGGACCAGGCGGCGAATCTCGGGTGGGGTGAAGGTGGCGACTGTTTCGACCTGAGTCCCCGGATTCCGCAGCAGAGTCAGCGGTAGATCGAAATTGGATGGACCTGTCAGCGCGAACCGCCCATCGGCGCTGACCATCGCTCGAAACCAAGGACCGTTCGGCATGATCCAAAGCGCCTTGGGCGTTGCGCCTTGGAGACTGAAGAGCGCTCCGCCACCGCTCGCCGTCGGCGCACAGATTTGGTCATCGTTTCCCCAGAAGGCAGCTCTGGCATATCCGATCCCCAGGAGGTTCCATTTCGCTCCGGCGAGGCTCCACACATGGGGAGTGGGACCCGTCACGAGCAATTCAGCCGAGATGGGATGCACGCCTGCTGCCGACACGGGGCCGCTGCCACCCAGCAAAACCTGCAAGGGCGCGCCCGTGGCGGCATTCCACACCTCGATGGCCTGGCGTCCATCCGTCTGCACGGCCACGCTCACAAAGCGTGCGCCATCCGGTGTGAAGGCGAGCTGAAGGATGGGAGTCTTTTGCGGGCGAAACTCGAAGAGCACCTTGGCATCCGCCAGACTGACTCCCCGGATGCTGCCATCGTTCTGACCCAGCACGATCATCTTTCCATTCGGATGGGCTGCCATGCTGCGGGGATCCCATCTGCCCAGAGATCGCACGACACTACCATCATTCGCGGACAGCAGGGAACTGGTCCAATGGGAGAGGGCCACCACCTGCTGGCTGTCAGGCGTGAAAACACCGACCATCTCCACGCTCCCCTCGAAGCTCCAGAGCTGCCTGCCGCTGGAGGCATCCCAGGCATTGAGGAGCGTGGGGCTCCCTTTGGTCTTTTCCAAGACACCTTGGAGCAGCATCTTGCCATCGGGACTGAAGCTCAACCGCGATGTGCGCGGGGCGTCCCACTCCTGGAGTTTCTTTCCATCCCGGGCGCTGTGGATGACGATGCCGCCTTTGGTGGCGGCGCCTGCGCGCCCGACGGCGATGCGCTCCCCGTCTGGCGAAAAGGCGAGGGCGGAAACGCCATCGTTGATCTGCGGAGCAAAGGGGGTGGCGAACTCCAGCAGCTTCCTCCCATGGCGCACGTCGATCAGTTGGATTCTCCCCCCGCCCGTCAACATGGCGAAAACTCCCGGTCGCCGGGGGTCGGCGGCCAGGTGAGTGAACTGCCCATACTGGGATTTAGGCTGCGCGATGGAGGTGTCTGACTGGGCGAGGAGGTAGCGCCAGGTGGCGTCGCGCAGATCCTCCGGCACGGCCTTCAGCGCGGCCTGCATGAGCGGCCCATTCGCCTCTCGCAGGGCGGCCTCCGTGAGGGCGAGGTTTGCCTCGGCGGCAGAGCGCCGCGCGGCCTCGCCCTTTTCCAAGGCCACGGCCTCGGCGGCCTTGGCCTTGGCGGCGTTCTCATCAGCCGCCTTCGCGTTGGCTCTGGCTTGCGCCTCGTGTTCGCGTGCGGTCTTGGCATTCGCCTCGGCCTGTTCGGCGTTGGCCGTGGCCTTCTTCTCACTGGATATGACCTTGGCCATGAAGCCGATGGTGAGTAACACAACGACCGAAGCGGCGCCTGTCAGTGCCCTGTGCCGGTGGATGAACAGTCGAAGAAGGGTCAGCGCATTGGCATTCTCCGCACTGGTCGCGAAGCCGCCTTGATACGCCACGATGTCGCGCGTGAACTCAGCGACGGATTGGTAACGCTGCGCCTTGTCCCGCGTCAGTGCCTTCATCGTCACGGCGGAGAGCGCGGCGGGCACCTTCCCGTCCGGACAGTGTGGCAGCGGATGAATCTTGCGTGGCTCGGTCACGGGGCTGGTGGCACTGGGCTTGGCCTGCGTGGCGGAGCTGGGCGCGTTGAAGGCCGTGGGTGGCGCGATGGTCCCGCTGCGGACCTTGGACAGGATTTCCTCCAGCGAATCACCCTCCACCGGCGGACGCAGCGTGAGCAGCGCGTAGAGGATGCCGCCCAGCGAGAAGATGTCCGAGCGGGCGTCCAGTTCGGCGATTTTGCCCTCCGCCTGCTCCGGACTCATGAAGTGCGGCGTGCCCATCACCGCGCCTTCCATCGTGGCGTAGGTGCCGCTGGGCGCGGCGGGCTCCGGCTGCTGGGAACCGAAGGCGAGCTTCGGGGCTGACGCGTTCCCCGTGCCGGAGGCCAACGTGGCTTGGTCTTGGCCCGAGATCAGGGTGGCCTGCTCCTCGGTGGCGCGTGCGTTCAAGGGCAGCGTGCCCGTGGGGCCGGTCTGGCCCAGTTGGCCGCGCAGGGGCAGGGTCTTGGACGCTTCCTCGGCGGCCGCGCTACCGGGCAGGATCTTCGCCAGGCCCCAGTCCATCACCAGCACTTCGCCGAACTCGCCCACCATGATGTTCTGCGGCTTGAGGTCCCGGTGGATGATGCCGCGCGAGTGCGCGAAGGCCACGGCATCGCAGACTTTCTGGAAGATGGTCAGCAGTGCGTTGAGCGGATACTTGGCCAGCGTGTCCTTGTCCCCCGCCTTCAGCTTGCCGATGACCTCGTGCAGCGTGACGCCCACGACGAGCTTCATGGTGTAGAAGAGCCGGCCCTGCTCATCGGTGCCCACGTCGTGGACGGGGACGATGTTGGGATGCGCGAGCTGGCCCAGCACGCGGGCCTCTTGCAGGAAGCGCTGCTGCTCCTCCTCGCTGGCGTTGCGCCGGAGCATGACCTTCATCGCCACGCTGCGGCCGAGCTTCTGGTCGCGGGCATCGAGCACCGCGCCCATGCCACCCCGGGCAATCTCACGACCGGGCCGGTAGGCGGAAGTGGGAGTCATGCGATGCGTCGCAGGCTAGCGGAATCTCACCCCGCGTCCAGCGGGTTCAATGCGGAACGGAAGTGGTGTTCTGTCAGGTTGTTCGGCTACACGGATGGCTTCCCCCTCGGGGCGGGGTATGCGCCTTTGGGGCTTGTCCTTGTCCGGTTGATGCCGGAGGCCGGGGCCGCAGTTGTGGGGCAGTCGCCAAGAGCGAGTAGTCCAACGAGAACGAAGGCGGCGCGCATCTGTGTCGCGCCCGACTTGAAGCGGGTGATGCTTCGATCATCCCGGCTTGCACGGAATAGTTGCTCGCTGGCTGGGGGCGCACGGGAAGAGTGCCCGGGAATCGGTCAATTCGTCAGGGTCAGGAGAATGTCGGCATACCACGCGGAGTTGAGTCCCAGCGACTCATCTTGGGCCACGTCGCGGGTCCCCATGTCCATGCGCGCCGAGTGGACGCCCAGCAGCAGCCAAGGCAGATGTGGATCCGCCGCCGGGCTCCGCATCACCACCGGCGCCCCACTGGTGCCGCGGTGCGTGCGCGCATCGGTCAGAAAATAACCCAATCCTTGAAAGCGCACCCCAAAGGCGGAGGCGATCACCGCCTGCCGCACGACGGGCAGATGATGCAGGGCGTCATGGAAGCCCAGCGGGAAGCCAACGATCAGCAGCGCAGACCCGACTTCCACTTCCTGGAGCGAGCGCGGGAGGTTCGCCGGCGTGAAGCTGCGCAGCACGACCGTGGGCGGCAGCGCCGCGCGCTCCAGTTCGATCACTGCCACGTCGATCGGGCCCCCGGAATCGCTGCCCTGCCGCCAGACACTCCGGCCGTCCCGATAGAGCAGCATGGACAGCCCCGTCGACCGGGTGAGGTCCGTGGGGTCGGTATGGAGTTCAATGACGATCCGGTTGGGGTAGTGCCCGCTGGGCTCGTCCAGCATCACATGCCGGCTGGTGACCAGGAAGAGCCGGTCGCCGCGCGCAAAGAAGAATCCACTCGCCCCGGTGAGGAGCCAGTCGTCGTGGTAGGTCGAGACGCGGGCGGCGGTTAACAGCAGAGGCTCAAGCACGCGGCACTATACTGAAAGCGGGCCGGGTAACGAGCAGCAACTCCCTGCTGCGCAGGCAGCAAAAACTGGAGGCGGAGGTCGGAATCGCTCGATAACACCCATATTTAGCAGGTATTTGAAAAATGGGTGACCTCCACGAACGCCGTCTCTGTTTTGCGCCTCGTCACGTTGGTTTGGCGGGGTGCCGGACTCGGTTTTCACCGCTTCCGGGCACACCGCAGGTTCCG
>Ga0172367_10000087_pt1 | contig 132987 bp, 133 predicted proteins | sample Lak10m_FD_114542 | JGI IMG/M metagenome (GOLD analysis project Ga0172367, IMG submission 114542) | Freshwater microbial communities from Kabuno Bay, South-Kivu, Congo - kab_022012_10m | ecosystem: Environmental > Aquatic > Freshwater > Lake | place: Democratic Republic of the Congo... | reverse complement strand
AGGCCTATGGATATCGAAATATGAGCTATTTTAAGCTTAAGATTATGCAAGTATGTGGATATTTGAACTCTAAATATGTACCAATGGATTTTTAAATGCTTACACAAATTTGATAAAGAGACTGATGAGTGTCCAATTCTTCGAAAGCATGCACCTTATTTAAAAAGCTTAATTCAAGATTTTCAAAACAAAGACGTCAGTTTTATTCTAATAAATGCGGTTAAAGATGTTGATGATAAAACACTTATAAACGAATTAAATTCCTATGACTTAAAAGCTGATTTATATAAAGATTCTGAACCTTCCACTTTAAAACGACTAAATTTCAAAATGTTATCTGAAGTCGTTCTATTGAAAAAAGCTGATCAATCCATACTTTATCAAGGCTCACTGAATGATCGACTAACTTTTGATTTAACTAAGCCAAAAGCAGATCAACATTACTTAAAAGATGCCATATTACAATCAGTTAATAATAAGCCTGTGAAAGTAAAGAAGACCCCGGTCTTTGGATGTGAAATCAGCTACTAAGTAAGCTTTATCAATTTCAACAGCTTAAAAAGTTTGTCGAACAAAAAACACCCCCTGTTTAAAAAATGATCAATTTCTCTTTGTGAAAACAATAGATTAACTGCTCATTTTTGGCCTTGACCTTGCTCTATTAGAGTTAGCGGGGGACTTTATGAAATCATTATATATTATTTTACCTTTGATCGTTTTGAGCTTAACTATGAACACGGCAAAGCCAACTCATATCGAGAAATCTGATATGCAATATTTTGAAACAATCAAAGTTGCCAAGATGATTTCTACTATTAAACCAAAACTTTGTGCAAAAAAGACGATCACAATTGCAGCTAACTTAAACGTTATGGCAAAAAGATTTAAGATCGATCCAAAAATCATCATCGCGATTATCGATACTGAAAGTGATTTTGATAATTCAAAAATTTCATCAACTGGAGACCTTTCTCTGGCTCAAATTAATCTTGATGTTTGGAATAAAGAATTAAAAAGATTAAAGCTTCCAGAAATCAATCAAGCGAGAGTTAAGACTGATGAGAAGTATGCTTTAAATCAAATGGGATTAATTTTATCGATTCTTAAAAAGAGACATGCAAAAAATGACAAGAATTGGTTTGCTAGATACCATTCGCAAACTCCAAAATACAAAATGACGTATTTATCTAAAGTAGAGTTAAGAATGAGAAAGATCGCTTCAATTAACTAATCCATCAATCAATCTGACACCAAAAGACCCATTTAGTGTCAGCCTGGCCCCAAAAAGGGGCCTTTTTTTTGGCATCTGCCTTGCTTTTTAATAGCTACCCACAACCAGTGGGGTGTCAAAGAGGGGGCATAAATGAATTTAAAAAGACCATTAATTTTATCATTATTAGTTTTATCGAGCTTAGCTTCAGCTGGTCCACGGGATCAAGTGGGATTTCCGGGACGACCAGGAACGAATCCTACGCCAATTCCCTCACCAATTCCAAACGATCCATGGGATCGGCGGGATGATTGGGGACGAGATAACCGAAGGGGCCGGGAAGAAAGAATTGAATCACAAGTCAGACAGTATTTCATGGGCCAAGCAAATTTAAATTTGCTTTCAGACTATTATATTTTATCTCAATTACGTTTCAAAAAAATTTCACGCATCGAAGTCACACTTTCATCTGAAAGAGGCGGCGGTCAAGCACGTTTGGTTTTAAACGGACGAGCGCTTGAAGCTGACCGCACGATTCCAAGAGAATTATTAGCGCATTCATTTGCTGTTGATTCTCGAGAATCAGAAATTGAAAGAAGTTTACGATCAGTTGTACTTGAACTACGCGGGAGATTTTATGTTGAAAAAGTTACTTTTATTACTAACGAGAATGACCATTCTCCTATCCCTGGGCCATTTCCTCCACAATCTGAAATCCTTAGACAGTCAATTAATCAAAGGATCCAAGGAGAAGGTGGACTTAATCTCTTCAGACAATTTTCACTTCTTGAAAAACAAGGAAAGCAAGTCTCAAGAGTTACAGTTCGCGCCAGAGATGCTCGTGGTTTCGGCGAAGTCGCACTCCTTAAAAATGTAGAGACATTCGGACAAACTCAAAGAATCGGTGCTTACTCAACTGAAGTTTCATTTCAATTAAACGGCGAAAAAATTGGGCTTGATTTACAAAGTTTAAGATTACAATTTCGCGGTGATGTTTTAATTGAAGAAGTTTCAATTGAAGTGGGCGAAGGTAGAGTTGGACCTGGACCTGGACCATTTCCTCCAATGGAAAGAAGAATTGAGCAAACTGTGAATCAACGCTTATATGACACAAGCGGTGTTGAGTTAACTAGACTTATGTTTGTTGATCGACGACATGAAGAAAGACAAGTTGAATCTGTTGAATTAGTTCTTCGAAACGCTGATATGGGAACAAGAGTGAAGTTATGTACAACACTTCAACGTGGACCAAGCACTGAAGTTGTTTGTGATATGGCCCAAACTCTAAATCAAGGTTCACAAGTTGTCAGACTTTCAGCTTCTCAATTTGCTAGACTAAAAGACATCAGTCTTTCAGTGAGAATGGGAATGATTGATATCGATAGAATCATTGTTCAATTAAGATAAGAGAGTTGAACATCCTTAAATAATGAAGGGAAGCGAAAGCTTCCCTTTTTTTATTTTTTAAAACCGAACCGCAAAGCCAAGACTTGGCATCAATTCGTAATCTTTAAGTGCAGCATTGTCACTTGGAGTGTAAACCGCAGTGATGTCAGCGTTTAAAGAAAAATACTGCATAAAAGAAATGCGAAGACCAGTTCCCACATAAGGATCAGTGCTGGTGTGAGTTTCCGAAGTGGAGGTTTGTGTTCCTACAGTGCGAGTGACTTTTGATTGCTTTGCCTGCATCCCGCCTCTGATATACCAATTGAGAAAGCTTGCCAGATCAAATCCTCCGCGCAAACCGACTTTTAATTTGTCGTCCACATATTTGTATGTCGTATTTGTTGCAAGGGCCGTGCTATCGTCTTGGCCATGAGTGTATTCCGCTTCAATCGCCGAAATAGGAAGTTTATAGACAGCATTGACGCCTAAAACGGTGCGAGATTTCATAGAGGGAGTCGGTTCAATTCTCTGGACTTTTTCAAAGCCTACAATCGGAGTGATGATCAAATTTTCTTTTCCACCGACTGCAAAAATGTTTTGAGCTAAAACATGAAACAAAGAATGAATAAAATTTTCATCGACTCTCCTAAAGCTTAAATTGAAAATACACTTGATCAGCGACCTGATTAATGGATTGAAAAATCTTTTCTTCTTTTTGATCCATCAATTCAAAGGAGCCATCATCGCGCTTTTTAATTTCTGCTGATCTATTTTTAAAATAAGTTAATTTTTTATATTGAATTTGATTTAAATTCCAAAACAACGTATCGAGACCAAAGTATTCACCTAAACGCAAGGCCCACAAATCAGTGGTAACCACACCGACAATTTTTGAAAATAAAAAGAGCATTTCTTTTTTTAAAGCACCCCGATGCATATAAAGTTCATTAGCACCCAAATCGATTTTGGCAAAGATTTCAGAGATAACGTCTTCATCATTTCTCGTCCAAATAATAAACTTTTGATTTTGGAAAGAATCAAAGAATGCTTTCCACTCAGCGATTTCTTTTTCAACTGATTTAAAATCGTACAACATAATCAAAATAAATTTTGGTGGAACCGGCTCATCAAAAAGTTTTTTTACTTTTTCAAAAATTTGCGGATTAATGATTTCTTCATGTAAACGAAATTCACTAAACGATTTCTGAGTCAAACTTTCTAAAAACATCATGGAAAGTTGCTCAAGACTTTGTTTAGTATTTGGAAAAAACTTAGTCAAAAAGTTTTTATTCCAACCATTATCAAGACCCATTCGAATTTTTGCTCTAAAATTAAATCCGATAAAAGAAGTGATAAAATTTGATTCCAAATCTAAATAGACATCGATATTAAAAACTTCATGAAGATTGGCAACAAATCGATGAGCTTCAAAAAAACTCATCTTCTCTTTCGGCATAAGATAAACATTAACTTTGAAAGGTAAAAAGTTAAAGGCCAGCTCATCCCCTTTTTCGATTAAAAGATTGATTTCCGCTTTCGGGTACTCTTCACTTAAAATGTGCAGCATGGGAAAAACTTCAAAAACCAATTCATTTAGTTTTGGTAGTTTCATTAAAATTTTATTTACTTCCATTCTTTAGGGTCCTTAAATCTAAATTCAAACAAAAGATGATAATTTTCTAAAACATCGTCATCTTTAATTTCAAAAGCTAATTTTTTTAAATCCATCCAATCCAAATTTCTTTTTAATAAATCATTTTCAATTTGAAACTTTTCCACTCTTAAAAATTTCTCTCGGGCCTTCTTGATCAAACCTTTGGCACCGACAACATTTTTATCCCGATAATGAATCATTGCGGCAGCAACTTGGATCACGGCCCAATAGACATTGCGCACATTACCCGGCTCTTCAAGCCAATGATGCTCCAATTCTTCATGACATTCCCAATATTTCTGGGCGTTAAAAAGCAGAATCCCCTCTTTCATAAGATCTAAATGTTCGCGGGTAAAGAGTTGATCCAAGGCCATTAATCCTTTCTTTTAATTAAAGAGAAAAAAGAGTATCGTAAATATTATAAACTAATTTTTTTCTAAGGCGTAAATTAATGTCAGATGTGGCCAAACAAATTCAAAGCTTAGTACCTGAGTATGTTCGTAATCTACAGCTTTACCAAGCAGGAAAGCCTATAGAAGAGCTGACCCGTGAAAAAGGAATCACCAAAATTTCAAAGCTTGCCAGCAATGAAAATCCCCTAGGGCCATCGCCTTTTGCTATTCAAAAAATGACTTATGCCATATGGGATGTTCATCGATATCCCGATATGAATGCTCACCAATTAAAAGGGGCCATCGCCAAGCTTTATAAATTAAAAAGAGAAAATATTATTCTTGGAAATGGTTCAGAAGGAATCATGGCCTACATCGCCCGCGCCTTTGTTCAGCCTGGACTTGAAATTTTAACTTCTGAAAATACCTTTATCGGTTTTTATATTATCGCTCGAAGTGTAGGAGCTACATTAAAAACAGTTCCTTTAAAAAATTATCGTTTCGATGTGGAAGCTATTAGTAAATCCATCACTGAAAAAACAAAAGTCATTTATATTTGTAATCCCAATAACCCGACAGGAACTTATATCACAAAAACAGAATTTGATTTTTTGATGACCAAAGTTCCAAAACACTGTTTGGTTATTTTAGATGAAGCATACTTCGAATTTGCTCACGCTCGAACTGATTATCCAGATTCTATGGATTATCGCTATGACAATGTTTTAACACTTCGAACTTTTTCAAAGGCCTATGGTCTTTCAGGAATTCGAGTGGGATATGGTTTTGGTCATGAAGATTTGATCGCCAATCTTCACAAAGTAAAACTTCCTTTTGAACCAGGCGTGATTGCCCAAATGGGAGCCCTAGGTGCCATTTTTGATAAACCTCATTTGCGAAGAACCATCGCCAACAATCATCGTCGCTATGAAGAAACATTTGATTTTTTAACTAAGCATGATTTCAATCCGATTCCGTCTGCAGCTAATTTCATTACTTTTAAAACTGGAAGTGAAATGGCTTCAAAGTATTTATTTGATGAACTACTCAATCACGGAGTGATCATCAGACAATTAAAGGCAAACGAAATGCCAGATTTTGTGCGCGTAAGTCTTGGCACCAAAAAAGAAATGAAACATTTTTATAAGGCCATGGAAGCCGTTCTTCCAGAATACAATAAACGTTTTGGGAGACCCAAATCATGAAACTCATTCATTATTCACTAAAATCAAATCGTATTAAAGAAAATCGCTTAGGGATTTTAATCGATGATAAAATTTTGGACCCAAACTTTTCTTTTCAATTAAAGTTTCAAAAAACTTTTTCAAATCCCAAAGAGCGCGCCGATGATTATTGCCCAAGCTCTCTGCACTCTCTGCTTCGAAAAAAAATCAATCCTCTTGAAATTTTAAAAGAAGCTATTTCTCTATCAAAAAATGAGTTATATTTTTTAGACTTTTCCACCGATATAAAACTCAATGCGCCCCTAGATAAGATAGAAACTTATCGAGATTTTTATGCTCATGAAAAACATGTGGCCACTGGATTTAAAAAAAGAAATGAACCGATTCCCCCAGCATGGTATGAAATTCCTGCTTACTACAAGGGAGCCTCTCAAGGATTTATTGGCCATGAAGATGAAATTCTTTGGCCTTCTTATACTGATGTTTTAGATTACGAATTAGAACTAGGGATGATTATCGGAAAAGATGGAAAAAACATTGCTGAAAAAGATGCCAATCAATACATCTTTGGATTCACCATTTTAAATGATATATCAGCTCGAGATATTCAAAGAAAAGAAATGGCCATTCGACTAGGACCTGCCAAAGGAAAAGATTTTTGTTCTATCATTGGCCCTGTGATTGTGACTTATGATGAATTCAATTTTACTGAACCAAAACTTTTAATGACTGCAAAAATTAATGGCGAAGAGTGGTCGCGAGGACTATCCTCTGACTCCCATTTTACATGGGGGCAAATGATTGCTCACGTTTCAAAGGACGAATGGATCTTAGCCGGTGATCTTTTTGGCTCTGGCACTGTTGGCACTGGCTGCGGTCTTGAACTTGATAAATGGATTAAATCGGGTGATGTCATCGAACTGGAAATAGAAAAAATCGGTGTCTTAAAAAATATTGTCGGAAAAAAATCTAATTAATTTTCTTTAAATGTTTCACATTTGCAATTTCTAAAAAAATATCTTCAGAAAAATATCCAATAAAAAACCCCTCGTGATAAGAGGGGTTTTAGGCATTGAAAACTTTACAGGCCTAACAAACCTGTGTTTGAGAGATTAACTTATTCTAACATAATTTTATTTTTTCATCAAAGCCAAGAGCAACTTCTAGCCAATGAAGGCTGATCTTAGGAGGCAGGGATGCTCAAGGCATTGAAAATGCTAGATCTTATTATCCTGATTTTAAAATTGCTAACAACATTTTTAAAATTGTTAAAGGAATGGTTCTAGTGTTTGGGAGAGAGAAGAAATTCTCTCTCTTTTTCATTTTTTAAGAAGCTTTTAATGTTTCAATACTGCTCGACATAGAAAGAGGAAGCTTTATCACAAATCGAGTATTGATTGAATTAGCGTCGTAATAAAACTCACCATGATTATTAGCAATTAATTTTTTACAAATAGGAAGACCAAGTCCAGTACCTTTTATTCCAAGCTTCGTCGTAAAAAAAGGTTCCCACATTTTGTTTAACACATGTTTAGGAATACCATTTCCACTGTCGGTAATAGAAATTTCAAGATAAGTGTCTTGCTTAATGAATTTTAATTCTACCCATGGAGAATCCAATTCTTCCACTGCATCGATTGCATTATTCAATAAATTGTGAATAACTTGTAACAACTCTGTGCTAATCGCTTTTACTACTAATTCATCAGTTTCAAAACTCGATCTAACCTGAACTTTCTTTTCAATTAATTTAAAGTGACAAAGTTCAATCGCTGATTCGACAATTTCTTTAAAATTAACATCAGTGGATATCTCATTTTCTGTACTTTTTGAAAGAAGCTTTAAATTTGAAATAATTTTAATTATTCTATCAGTCGCATTTAATATTTTACTTTGTTTTTTTAAAAATTCTTCAGTATTTGAATCACGAATGAATCTATCTAAAAGTTGGGCATTTCCTTTTATGATTGCTAATGGATTATTGATCTCATGGGCTATACCTGCTGCCATCTCCCCTAAGCTCATAATTCTAGCGTTATGAGATTCCACTATTTTTTGCTGCTCAATTTCTCTTTGCATTTTCATTTTCTCAGCAACATCAATCCCGTAGCAAAAAATAATATTCTCTGATTCAATTTTTTGGACATAAACAATTACTTCTCGTTTATCCATATTATTAGTAATTACATGATCAAAACTACACAATTCATTTTTTGATTCAAGAAAATCTACTATTTTATTTTTAAAAATTAAATAGTTCTCATCTTTAACAACTTCTCCAATTTTTGAATGAATAAACTTGTGTGGATCGATCCCATAAAATCCTGCTAAGAGTTTATTTACCCCAAGATAGTTTAAATCATAATCAAACCAAGACACATATCCAGGCAAGCGATTTAATATTTCTTCAAATTGCTTTTCTTTTTCATCATTGTATTTCTTATTCGCTCTTTCTATTTCAAGCTCATTAATTTGAGAAATCTTAGTGGTCATTTCTATTTGTTCATCATAGGAATGGTAGCTTTTTGAAATCATCTCAAGAAAATGCGTAGGCAATGAATCGGTATTAACACCAGCTTTGCTCATTTGCCTCAATAGATTTTTATGAAGCCCTTTACTCATCTTCATAAATCCTAGTTAATGTATAGGTTTGATTATGTAATTTGCAATCGCTGTCTATGGAATTTATTTCTCCATAAGAGTAAAACCCGGTCATTGAATCATTGATATTGATTGCCCCTTCACATTCATCTTCAACTTTCTCGCCCAAGACAAGTCTTCTTCCCACGCAACTGACCATAAAATAAAGAGAGTCATTTTGAGTCAATAAATTTAACGATTTTACTGCAGAAAGTGCAGACTGAATAAGTGATTAGTGATTCCGGACTTGATCTCATCAGTTTTATTTTTGACATTTCTGGAACATCGCCAGCAAAAGTTAAACTTTTATTTTCACGATCAACGGCCAATAAAGTTCTCACTATTTTTTCACTTTCAAGAAAGATTGGAAAATGAAGACCATAAGATGGAAGTAAAACTTTTTTCTCGCCTAAAAAATCATCATACAAGTCAATAGCAGCTTTTTGATCTATTTCATAAACAATATTATTTTTCGATTTAGTTACAACTCTTTCAATCCCAAAAGTACTCCATCCCCCGCCAACACTAGATTTTACTTTCAAGTTTTGATCGAAAGAAACGAGAATGATTGAATTGTTATATAAATTTCTATCTTTTAAAACAAAAGTTTCTTTAAAGTCATACCCATCACCTGATAGTCCACCAAAATAATTCACATCACTTCTTTCTTTTTTTAAACCTTCGACAAGTCTAGAACCATTCACATTTAAGCCTTCGCTTAAAACGAGAGCACTATGATGGTTTTCTGGAATGGATTTTGCGATTTTTAATCCAATCATTTCTGATTGATCAGGACACAAGTTTTCAAAAATGCTGACAAGAAAATTTACTTTAGAGAATATTATAAAAGTTAAGACAATTTCATGATCATAAACCAATCCAGCGGCGACATGTCCAGCAGAGGAGCATCCCACAAAACTCCCTTTCGGAAATTTGTCTGATAATAAATTTAATTGCTGTTGTAAAAGAGATTGATCTTTTCCAAAAAAGACTAAGCATAAAAAATTATCATTCGCCACAAATTCGGAAAGCGAATTTATTTCTTCATTTTTGATCAGTTCTCTTAAGACAATTTGCATAGTTTTCATAGGACTTCCTTAAAAACCTATCGGATAACAAAACTAAATAGTTGAACAAATTAATGGGGTTTAACCTTAAGCTTCGTTGAGCTTTGAGCCTCAAGCACCTGAAACCATTTCAAACCACTGGATGATAGATTTTTTCAATGGCAAAATAGCTCATGTCCGCAAGTTCCACTTTGGTGACTTCACATGAGACATTAATGGATTCTAAAATTGAAATTTTCACCTTTAATCTTTTGTGTTTGATCATTCTGAAAAAATGCACGATGAATGAAGTATCTCCATACCAAAAAATGTCATCGCGATTTTTAAGACTTAATTTTTCACCATCGACACTTTGATAATTGAGGCAAATAGGAAGAATGGATTTTTTAGAATCAATCGCCGCTTGAAATAAAGGACGCTTGAAACCTAAAAGTTTTTCTCCATTGGTTGATCTGGCTTCCGGAAAAATACAAACATTAAGGCCCTTGTTTAAAGCAGAGCTTAATTCTAAAACTTCATTTGAAAGACCTTTTCGACTTCTTCTTTCCACAAAAAGACAGCCCCCAAGTGTGCACATTTGACCTAAAAAAGGAGTCTCTTTCATTTCGACTGAGGTCACAAAGCAAGTGGGGATAATGGATGAAATACAAAGTATATCGAGATAAGATAAATGATTCGCCACTATCAAGTGATTTTCCTCAATAATTCGCTGATCAAAATGAAGATGAACACCGAGCATTTTTAAACCAATTTTTGAATGCAGAGAAATATTTTTAATGAGAATTTTTCTAGCGCGATTCATATCGGCTAAAGAAAATAAATAAATAAGAATGGAACTACCAAAATAACTGATGAGAAAGAGTAAAAAATAGAACGTTTTTAATACCATTCGAAACCAAACGATCATTTTTCTCTTTCTCCTTAACAAATGACTTAAACTTCAGCTAAAATTATCTAATATGAAATCTTTTAATCCAAGTGAAAATTTTGCAGATAATTATAAAATTTTAATCGGAAGTGTGGTTCCAAGACCCATCGCCGTCATTTCCACTAAAAATGATGATGGAACAAATAACGTGGCACCCTTTTCATTTTTTACCGTGGTCTCAGCAAAACCCATGATCATTGCTTTTTGCCCCATGATCAGAACCTCAACTGGAAAACAAAAAGATACGCCTATCAACATTTTAAAAAATAAAGAGTTTGTCATAAATTTTGTTCACGAAGATATCGTAGAAAAAATCAACCAAACTTCAATGGAGCTTTCTTACGGAGAAGATGAATTTACTATTTCAGGCCTAACTCCCATTGATTCCATTAAAGTTTCTCCAAAAAGAATCAAAGAGTCTTTAATTCAATTTGAATGCATTTTTAGAGACAATTTAAGTTACGGAGACACTCCAGGAAGTGGCCAAATTATTACAGGCGAAGTGGTGCATATACACATTGCTGAGGAAATTTTTGAAAACGGCAAAATCAACACGAAAAAATTTCGTCCAGTTGGTCGTGGGGCGGGCAATGATTGGATTCGTTGTACAGACGTCTTTGAATTAGAAAGACTTATGAACGCCCAAATTCAAAAATAAAATTTTATTTTAGTAGATCTTCTAAGAAAAAGGCTGAAAGTTCAGCTCGTCCTGATAAATTTGATTTTTGATAAATACTCGTCGACTGTTGTCTCACTGTTCTTTCTGAAACATCTCTGATGTCTGCAATTTCTTTTAAACTTAAGCCCTTTAAAAGTAAAAGTGCGATGTCTTTTTCACTAGGACTTAAACTCCAAGCTGACAATTGCTTATCAATGGCTTCCGACAAGCCTGAAATCAATTGAGCATTTTCGGCTTGCCATTTTTTAGATTCTTCTAGACTTTGATGCAACTGATTTTGAACAGTGTGAAGTTCATTTTTTAAGAAAATGTTTTTTGACCAAAGAAAAAAAAGCCCAATAAGAACTAAGGCTCCAATAACCAGTTCTGTTGATAAATGGATGATTTCACTTCCCTCTAAGGCATCTTGATAAACATCCACCATGACAGAAATAAAAATAAGCATTAAAATAGTAGAAAATATCAATTTTTGTTTATTACTAATCATAGTACTTATGCCACAATGGCCCTCTTTTAGACATTTAGACAATATCATAATGAAATAAAATCAAGCAAAATGGAACAAAAAAAGGAGATATTCATGAATGCAATACAAATCCATCTCGCCCTAAATCATTTCCCTATCGCCGGTTTATTTTTTGCCTTTTTTGTTTTATTAGCGGGTCTTTGGCTAAATCAGACTCAAACAAAAACAGTGGGAGCTTCACTTTTGATCGCAGCAGCAATCACCGGCATTATCGTCTTTAAAAGCGGCGAAGAAGCTGAAGAAAAAATTGAGCACCAAGCTTTTGCCTCTAAATCCATTATTCATGAACACGAAGAAAGTGCTGAAGCTGCCATGGTCGGAATTAATTTAAGTGCAGTTCTTTCTGTGATTTGGATCATTTTAAAATTAAAAAATAAAAGCTCAGAAAAGTCTGTTTTTTATTCCTTATTACTCATCAATCTAGTGGCCATTATTTTAGTTTTTAAAGCAGCTCATTCAGGTGGACTCATTCGTCACGAAGAACTTCGAGATAAAAGCTTAATTGAGTCAAATATAGATAATGAAAAAGATGATGATTAATCCATCACTTCAAAAAAAGAAGGAAATGATTTATTAACGTGGTTGATTTGATCAAGTGATCCTCCCCCATTCGCTCTCAAAAATAAATAATTCATCATAACGATACGATGATCTTTAGAAGAGTTTAAGGTGACACTATCATAAACTTTAGACATTTTACTGATAGATAAAATATCTTTTTTTTCATCATAGGAATAAGGAACTTTTAAACTTGTTAACGTTTTCTTGATTTCTTCTAATCTATCACTTTCTTTATGTTTTAAAAGTTCCACATTTCTGATGTAACTGGTTCCGTCTATTTGAGAAGCCAAAAAAACCAAAGTCATAATTAAATCGAGACACTTTGAACCGTCCACATCAAAGCTTTGAAGTGAATTTTTATTACTCACAAAAAACCCTGATGGATCCAATTTTAGATCGGCTCCAATTTCATTTAATAAATTTAAAAAAGTACTATCTGCTTGGTAGCTATCTATTTCAAAACAATTTAAAACTTTCACAGAGCCACAAATCACCCCTAATGCAACTGGATAACTCATGGAACTGAAATCAACTGGAACTGTTAACTTTTTTTTGTTTTTTACTTCATTAATAAGAAAATCTGTTAAATCATTATAGCTTTGGCTTGAATTTAAGTGAATCAATTTCACTTTGATTGGCAAATCAAAAAAAGCAAGCTTGCAAGCTGAAGCAAATTGGGTGCTAAGTGAACAATCTACGATTAATTCTTGATTAGGATGAGTTTGAATTGGGCCTTTCACACTTAACCATTTCCCATCTTTATTAATTAATTGAATATCGCAATTTAATTTTTTTAAGGGATCAATCAAATGATCAATGGGTCTTTCAACTATTTTTTCTGAAGGCCTTAAAACATACTTCTTTTGACCTCTTGATAAAAGAGCTATCAAAAAACGATTCGTGGTTCCCCCATCTCCAGTGCTTATTTCTATCTCATCACTTTTCGTTTCCGATTCACAACTTGGAAAGGAATTTAAAAACGTGATTGATTGATTTTCAAGGACTAGTTTTAAGCCTATCGTTTGAAATGCAGAAATCAAATTTTCTACATCTGAAGATTCAGGCAAATTTAAAATCTTAAATTGATTGCCAAGTATGGCGCCAAGGATGAGTGCTCGATTAGCATAAGACTTACTGGTTGGAACAGTGATTTCTCTTTGAAAAGGGCCAGGATTTACCTTATAAAGTGAATTTTCTAAGTTCATCTTTATTTTCTTCCAACTTCATTTGAATAGTTTCAAAATTTATCGTCTCAACTTTAATCGAACCTATATCTTCTACAGTCACTAAGTCGATTGAGTTGAGTGCTGAAATTTTTTTATCTTTTGAAAGATAATTCATAATTTTTTCAATTGGAAATTCTTTATTTAACCAAGGAGGATTTTTTATCGGTAATTTTAAAGCATTTTTAACGGTGATAAAGTCATTAAAGTTTTTTTCGTTTCCAAATATTTTAAAAACAATAGTCATTCCCCACATAACCGCTTCTCCGTGAGTAATGCCGTAAATAACTTCTAAAGCATGACCAAATGAATGACCTAAGTTTAAAATTTTTCGATTTCCTCTTTCAGTCAAATCTTCATCAGTTACTTTTTGTTTAAACTTAGCACATTGATCGATAATTTCGATTAAAGGAGATTTTCTTACGATTAAATCATAAACTGAATAATCTAAAAAAGCGTATTTAACAATTTCACCCATTCCACTTAATTTTTCATTTTCAGAAAGTGTGCTTAAAAACTTAGGACAGATAAAAATATTCGTTGGGAGGTGAAAAGCTCCAATTAAATTTTTTCCTGATTTTGAATTGATAGCCACTTTTCCACCGATACTGGCATCGACCATGGATAAAAGAGTTGTCGGAACAACTGACCACTTAATTCCTCGAAGAATGGTTGCAGCGACAAATCCGGCAAAATCAGAAACCGCACCACCGCCAATCACCACAAGGTGGGCATTTCGATGAATTCCTTTATCTAAAAAAAACTCTGAAGCATTTTGAAGTTCGGTAAAGTTTTTTACCTTCTCACCATCTGGTGCTTTCCAAAAAATCACTTTCTTTTCAATTTTCTCAAGTGGCAATTCTTTGGAATACAAACTCCAAATCTGATGATCGACAATTAATAAGATTGTATCGGTTTCAATTTTATTAATTTCTTCACAAATATTTTCAAGTTCAATTTTTTTAATCAAAGTTTTTGTTTTCATATTTATTTCTCGTAAGCTTTTTGTCTTAAAAAGTGATCAGCTAAAACCACTTTCACCATCGCTTCAACCACTGGTATGGCCCTTGGAATAATGCAAGGATCATGTCTTCCTGCTTTTGCTTTTTCCCCTATTGTAGAAGTGGGCTTAAAAGTTAATCCAAGTAATATGGGTTCACCATTAGTGATTCCGCCTTCAATTCCTCCAAAAGCATTTTCTAATTTTTCAATTTCAGAGCCTTTCATAAAACTCATTTCATCAGCGAATCCGTATGAAAACTGTACGCATGCCCCAATAGATAAAAGAGCTTTAGCTAAATCTGCTTTTAATTTATCAAAAACCGGTTCACCTAAACCTTTTGGGCAATTTTTCACCACAATGCGAACTTTTCCACCAATGGAATCACCTTCTTTTTGTAAATTCAAAAGAAAGTCCTTGATCAGATCATTTTTTGAAACTTCAGGAAAATGATAGGGAGAAAAATCTAATGTTAAATCCTGTGGGATATTTTGATATTCAAAAGGGCCAAGCTTACTGACATAGGCTTTCACTTCAACATTTTTTAATATAAGGCCCGCAAAATAGCCGGCAATCACTCGAGAAAGAGTTTCTCTTCCACTACTTCTTCCACCGCCTCTATGATCGCGAATTCCATATTTATATAATGTCGTTTGATCAGCATGACCTTTTCGATATTCATTTTTAAGTTTATCGTAGTCACTACTTTTTTGATTGGTGTTATTTACTATAACAGCGATGGGTGTTCCCAAAGTTTTATTTTCAAATACACCTGATAAAATGATCGCCTCATCTGCTTCATTTCTTGTCGTTGTTCCCGCTACATTTCCCGGTGCTCGTCTTTTTAATTCACGATTTAATTCATCTAGAGATACTTCTACGCCAGGAAGCATTCCATCAATAACCACACCGAGAGCTTCTCCGTGAGACTCTCCGAAAGTAGTGAAAGAAAACAATTTACCAAAAGTATTTCCGCGCATAAGATGAAGGCAATATAACCGATTTTAATGCTTGATTTCAAGGTGATTTTCCTATGATCGAAGAAAGCTTTCAGAATTTACTCGAAATCAACAGTCTTTTTTTAAAAATCCATGATTTAGAGCTAGCCTCAAAGGGAGAACTTAAGCGCCTTGGGGATCTTGAAAGTCTCGAAGGTCTAAAACTGGCCCTTTTAGAAGTTAAAAAAGCTGAAATTAAGGCGATTCACTTAAAAGAAATGGAATTAGAAATCAGTAAAATCCTTGATCAAATTAACCGTCATAAAGCTCAAATTAATCTTATCACTACCCAAAAAGAGCTCGACTCCCTCACTCATGAAATAGAAAATGATTCAAAGAAAGTTGAAAATTTAGAAGCTGACTATTTTTTAAAGCTAGAACTTTTTGAAAATTTAAATCAAGAAATAAAAGATCTTGAGAATTTTCTATCTGGAATTAAAAATACAAAAAAAGAAATTGAAGGTGAAGTTAACGCATCTCTTGTTATTAAAAAAAATGAAATTGAGAATTTTCAAAAAAGAGTCGATTCCTTAATTGAGATGTGTGACAAAAGTGTGAAAAATATTTTTAAAGACTTCGTATACAAAAATAAAATCTCTGATCCTATATCCTTTATTAAGTCTAAAAATTGTTCGCGATGTAAAATCAGTCTTGACTCAATGACTATACAAAATGTGGAAAATAAAAGAAGTATTGAAATTTGTTCAAATTGTAATCGCATTTTACTTCCCTCATAACTTTTTTTCTCATCGCTCCTTAACCAAAACCTAACAATATTCTGATGAAAGCTTAACTTGAGTAATCTAGTTAAAAACCACTATTATCCACGACATTAATAACCGTCAACAAGAGGATACTTATGTTAAAGAAACTAGCCCTTACGTCAGTTCTTTTAAGTTCTACAGCTTTTGCATGTCCAACTGGTACAGATTTACTCATTGAAAATGGCCAAAACTATTGTTTACTTAAAGGTAAATATCTAAACAGCCAATTAAACCTTACATCTAATCATGTTTATCGTTTAGACGATGAAGGTGTTTTTATCGGTGGAGATAACAAAGACAGCTCAATCATTAGAATTCAAGCTGGAACAAAGATTGTTGGAGAACCAAAATCTTTTCTATCTGTTTCTAGAGGATCAAAAATTGAAGCAGTAGGAACTCAAACTAAACCAATCATTTTTACATCAATTAATTCAGAAAATAGAAAGCGTGGAGAATGGGGTGGAATCGTAATTAACGGAAACGCAACTATCAACGCTTGTAAAGCAGGAACTCCTGTTTGCGAAGCTGTTTCTGAAGGGATTAAGGTTGAGCAAGTAAAATTTGGTGGAAACAACGATCATGACAATTCTGGTATTTTAAAATTTGTCAGAGTTGAATTTGCAGGTTACCCAATAAGCCAAGATAACGAACTAAACGGTATTACTTTTAATGCTGTTGGCGATGAAACTGAAGTTGACTACGTTCAAGTAAACATGAATGCAGATGATGGTGTAGAGTTTTTTGGTGGAACTGTTAACGTAAAACATTTAGTCGTTTCAAACAATGACGATGATTCTGTAGATTGGGATTTTGGTTACAGAGGAAAAATTCAATACTTATTATCAACGCAATCTGATGATGCTGGTGATAATGGAATTGAAGCAGATAACTTTAAATCACCAATGAATGCTAATCCAAGATCAAACCCAACTATTTCAAATGCAACTTTCTTAGGTGGAGCTAATTCTGCTTACGGAATGCTTTTAAGAAGAGGAACAGGAGTCAGTCTACATAATACAATCGTTACAGGTTACAAAAAAGCTTGTATTGATATTGATGATGCTGAAACTTTTTCAAATGGTGCAACTGTTAATGGAAGTGTATTAAGTGCCACTGGATTAAGATTTGAACACGGAATCGTTTTCTGTACAAAAAATGCTGAAGCTGAAGCAGGAGACACTTGGTCAACTGATCTATGGTTATCTTCTCAAGAAAATAAACTTATCAATCCTGACCTTGTAGGATTTTACCCAAGTGTAAACAGCCCTGCGATTGGTGCTGGTGTCACTCCAGATGATTTATTTTTTGAACCAGTTGATTATATAGGAGCATTTGCATCTGAGTCTGATACTTGGATCAATGGTTGGACATCATTCGATTTAAAATAAGAAAAACTAATGAAGAAAAATCTCCTAAAGATATTCTTTTTAGTTTCTAGTGCAGCAATAGCGGCCGAGCCCGTAACAGAAATACAGGAGGTCACTGTTGCTGCTCCTAGAATAAAAAACTCCGTTGAGGCATTATTAGAGATTCGAAAGCAAAATAATAATGTCTCGGATGTTTTAGGCCAAGAAGCAATGAGCCGTTCGGGTGATTCTGATGCCGCAGCATCTCTTAGAAGAGTCACAGGTCTTACTCTGGTTAATGGCAAATTCGTCTACGTGAGAGGACTTGGGGAAAGATACTCGAGCGTTTTACTAAACGGATCACAAATTCCAAGTCCAGAACCATCAAGAAGAGTCGTTCCTCTTGATTTATTTCCCATAAATATATTAGAAAGCATCACAGTTCAAAAAAGCTTTTCTCCTGATCGTCCTGCTGAATTTGGAGGAGGACTCATTGAACTTCAAACAAAATCAATTCCCAATAATTTCTCAGGAAATTTTCAAATTGGCTACGCTTCAGAGTCATTTGGTAGTGGCCTTGGCTATGTGGGAGGACTCAAAGATTATCTTGGTAAAGATGATGGCACAAGAAAGATGCCTGCAGAAATTAAAAACGCATTTTTGAGTAAGAAGAAATTAATCGTCAGCGAAAATGATGGTTTTAAAATTGAAGAAATTGAAAGAATGGGTAAATCTCTTTCAAACAATTACAACACGAAAAAAACAAACTCTGAAGGAATACCTAATTTGCAAATTAATTTAGGTGATCAAATCAAATGGGGTCAATATAAAGCTGGTGCACTGTTCGGTGCCATCTACACCAGTAGCTTAGACAGTGGCGATCGAATCTCTAGAAATTTCAATGTAGGAAACAATTCCAAACTGGAAAAAGAAGATGAAAGTCAAATTGAATTTTCTGAAAAAGAAATCCAACTTGGAGGAGCTTTAAATTTAGGGCTTAGTTATAGAGATAATCATCAAATAAATTTAAATTCAATTTTACTTAGAAATACAACGGACTTAGCTCAAGAAAAAATTACTTCTAAAAACTCTGATTCATTCACTAGTAGAAAATATACACTCTTTGAATGGAGTGAAAGACAACTCTTTTTAAATCAAATAAGCTCAACACACCAATTTGAAAACTTTAAATTAAAGTGGCGGATAAACCAATCAACAGCGGAGAGAATTAGCCCAGATACCAGAGAGATCATGAGAAATTTTGATAATGGGATTTATGTCCTCGAAACTGATGTTACTGGAAATAAACGAATATTTTCTGAGCTTAAAGACAAATCCCGAGAAATTGGTGTCGACTTAGAAATTCCTATAATTGAAAACAATCATTCAAAAATAAATGCAAAACTTGGCGCTAGTTTTAATGATAAAAAAAGAGCGTCTGACATTTACAGACTTCATCTAAAAAATAACTATGCCCCAGGAACGCTTCCAGATCTTTCACAAAGCACCGAAGATATCCTGATCAATCGCAGTAAAGATACGTTTATACTAACTAACATTACAGACTCTGCAGACAGCTTTAAAGGAAATCAAAACCAAACATCCTTTTACTCTGCTCTTGACTCTCAAATCAATGAAAAAATAAATTTCAACTTAGGTTTAAGATTGGAAACGTCTGTTCAAGAAGTAAAAACTTTTAAATATTATGAACCTGATCTTCCTACCTCAACTGGAAGTCTCAAGATGAACGATCTTCTTCCTTCTTATACCATTAGTTATGCCATTAATTCAGATCAAAAAATTCGGTTTGTTTATGGAGAAACAATAGCAAGGCCAGATTTTCGAGAACTGTCAACCGTCCAGTACATAGAAGACGAAACAGGTTACGACGTTATTGGTAACAGCTCTCTAAAGGGAACTGTTATAAAAAATATAGACCTGCGATTTGAAAACTATCTAGCAGATTCTGATTTTTTTTCAGCTGGAGTATTTTACAAAAAATTTGAGAATCCAATCGAAGCGATGTTTCAACCAGGTGACAAGCTGATCAAAACATTCATTAACGCCCCATCTGCTTATAGCGCTGGCATTGAAATTGAAGGGAGATACTCTCTGAGGAATGTTTCTAGAGAACTTCGTCGCTGGAGCCTTACAAGTAATCTCTCTCTAATACAATCAAAAGTAGAAATCGATGCCAATTCAGGCAATCAAACCTCCAAAGAAAGACCGCTACAAGGTCAATCTCCTTATGTTGCCAACTTTCAACTTTTTTACGATCGTCCGCAGCTAAAAATCACTTCGGGGCTTATTTATAATGTTGTCGGAAGAAGAATTACAGAAGTTGGAACCAATGCCAAGCCCGATGTTTACGAAGAACCCTCTCATCAACTTGACTGGGTCTTTAATCAAAAGATTGATGATTGGGGATATGGCCTAAAAGCTAAAAATCTCCTCGATGCGAAATCAAAAAGCACACAAGGCGATGAAATTGTAAGACTAAAAAAGAAAGGAAGAAGTTATGCGATTAATTTATCTGCTTATTTTTAGTACTTCATTATTAATAAGCTGTGGAAAGCATTCGATAGAATCTTCTAGTTCAAATGGGATTGGCTTCATCAACCAAATTAAAGGTGAAGTACTTTCTGAAGTTATATTGAACGAAAACATAGATCAATTAGTTTTATTTCTTGAAAAAGGCGGCGATGTAAACTCAAAGCTGAAAAGTGGAAGAACTTTAATTACCGAGGCTTGTTTCTGGAATAAATATAAAATCATTGAAACCTTAATAAAGTATAAAGCGGATATTAATGAACCAGATGGTGAGAATAAAACAGCTAAAACTTATGCAGATGAAAATATCAAAATCAAAAGAATTATTTTTCCTGAATTTGTAATTGCCCAAAAAGTCAATCTCATCACTCTCGCAAAAGAAAACAAAATAAATGAATTAAAAAAAGTTCTCGAAGAAATACCTCCGGTAAATTTCTTTTTAATTTCTGCCGAATTATCAATTGAAACAGATTCATTTGAAGGTGAAAATTTCTTAACTTTTTGTATAAAAAACAAATTAGAAATGATTATCCGATTACTTAGCAATCCTAAATTAGAACTAGATGTCAACCTTCGAAATAAAATAGGTGAATCACCTCTTTCCATCGCTAGAAAACTAAACCTTAAAAACACTGAAAAAATATTGATAAAACTTGGGGCTAAAGATGAATGAACGAATTTTTTCCATCGCACACTACGTAGATCAAGGGGTTTTGTATTTATTATTAACACTTTGTTTTCTAAGTTTGCTCATGATTTTAGAAAGATTCTCATTTTTAAAGAAGAAAATGAAGCATTCAAAAAGAAGACAAAAAGAACTCAGTGAAATTCTCAAGAATCATGATTATAAAAAACTTGAAGAACTCACTAACCACCCAGATGAAGTTGAAGATAAAGCAATTATTCTTGCTTTGGATCATTTTAAGAAATTTAACAAATCTGGAATTGATGAAATTTTTAAATATATAGAGCAAACAGAAAAACAAAAATATGAAAAGTATCTTGGTTTTCTTGCAACTGTAGGCTCTAATGGTCCCTATATTGGGTTATTTGGTACAGTTCTTGGAATAATGAAAGCATTCAATGATATGGGCGGAAATGCATCGGGTGGAGGATCTGTTATGGCAGGAATCTCTTCTGCATTAATAGCTACTGCTGCAGGTCTAATGGTTGCCATTCCTGCTGTTTTGGCGTTTAACTTTTTTTCTAAACAAGTAAAAGGGATTTTTCTTAATTTAGACTCTTGTAAAGAACTTCTATTTTTGTATGAAAAAAATGTCCAAGGAGATTCATAATGGCAGGTGGTGTAAAATCTGAACAAGAAGAAATCTCTGATATTAACATAGTACCTCTTGTTGATATTATATTAGTCGTTCTCATCATCTTCATGGTGGCAAGTCCAACTTCTGAAAAGTCAAAAATCAATGTCGATTTACCTGAAGCTTCTAGTGGCGAAGCTATAACCTCTGGGGCAGAACCATTTTCTGTCACATTAAATGAAGATGGATATTTGTTTGTGAATGGCGATTCAGTTTCTGAAAGCGAGCTAAAATCAAGAGCGGAAATAGAGTTGAAAAAAAATTCACAAACAGAAGCCATATTAACAGCAGACAAAAATTTAGATTATGGCCAAGTGGTAAAAACAATTGATCTTATCAAAACTAGCGGGATAAATAAAATTTCTATCTCAACCACTAGCTCAATCGAGGAATAAATGAAAAATATAATTTTAGCTTTTTTAACCTTCATTTCAGCCAATTATATATATGCTGGTATAAAAGAAGATGCATTACAAGTCATGAAACTTAGAGAAGAAGTAGAAGCACTTTCACTCGAAGTTGAAAGTCAAAAAAAATCAAATCAAGCTGAAGTTGATGTTTATATCCAACGTCAACAAGAAGTCGAAACAAGCCTCTTAAAAGAGAAATTCAAAACAGATCAATTACTTGAACAAATAAAAATTGGAAAAGGGAAAATAGAAAGATTGTCAAAAAACAATAAAGCAATTTTAGTTGATAATTTTTTAACCAAACTTTGGAAAAGCTATGAAGAAAGTCTAAAGAGAGCTAATCCTGTTTTCGCAACAAAGCTAAATGAAAGACTTCAGAAATTAAAATTTGATTACATCAATAGAAAAATTTCTTATGAGCATGCTCTTTTACATACATGGTTTTTGTTTGAAGACGATATTAAGTTCTCTAAAGAAGCAGAGTTTTCAATTTCATCTTTGACGATTGACAACAAAACTCACCAAGTAGAAATGGTACGCTTAGGAAGAAACATGGCCTATATTAGAACAGCAGAAGGTCAATATGCAAAGATGGTCACGAAGCCTACAATTATGCTTGAGTACTATAGTGACAACAATTCTATTGAAAATATCGAAACTTTGATTAAGCAATTTAAACTCCAAAATAAAACTGGAATTTACAACCTACCTGGACTAAATCTATGAAGTATTTATTTTTTTTCATTTTGATTACTCTAAATTTCTCGATTTTAGCTGAAACAGCAGAAGAAGCTTTTGCTAGAGAAAAAAACTTCCTCATTGCTCAAAAAGAATCTTTGATCAATTTAAAAAAATCAATGAACATCTCAAAAGAGAGTCGAAAGAAAAAAGCAGAACTTGAAATAAAAAAGCTGCAAACTGACTTAGCTTTAATTTCATTAAAAAACCAAGAGCTTTTAGAAGAATTTAAAGCCATAGAAAAAATCACTAAAGATAGTTCACAGCTTAATTCGCAACTTGAAAAAAACTATTTAAAAATTTCAGAGCTTTTCTCAGATGTGGCACCAAAGCTTGGTCTTAGTTACCAAGAAACTCTTGGCAATGATCCAGTTTTAAAATTTGAATCAGCTCTAAACTCAGTGTTTGGACTCATTGAGCAATTTTCTAAATTCGAGTGGAAAGAGCATGCTTTTCTAAATGAAGATGAGAAACTTGTAAAAGGTGAGATTTTATTTATTGGTTTACATAGCGCTTGGGGGAAATATCAAGGCAAAGTTTTCTCTCTAGCACCATTCAACAAAGACTTTTTAAAAGTAATCCCCAATACAGACAAGACCAGTCTTTTTCTTTTTCCAACTGATTTTCAAAAAGTAAAAGTAATGAGTGCAAAAACATGGAAAGAGAGCATCGCTGATTCAATACCTGGAATTGTGATGTTAATTATAATGTTTGCTGTTTTTGGCTTATTTATTATGTTGGCAAGAACTTAAGAGGAAATTAAGTGAATTTCAAATTAAATCTCAGACTTATCAGAGAAGAATTATTTTTACTTAGTATTTTTGTGCCATTATTTTTCGGAATAATCTTAATTCTTACTCAAGTCAAATCTCCAACAGAACTTTTTAAAAGTGATATTCCAAAATTAAAAATAAAAAATAAAATTAAAGCAAAAGTTCAAGAGGAGAAGAAGGTTGAGACGACTCCTATCGCCTCTCAAAATAATCTCTTACAATCTTTAAGCTCCCCTAGTTTGAATTCTGGTAACTTAAATTCATTAACTGCAGGACTAGTTAGTTCAAGCAGCTCAGGCTCGGGAGGCATGAATGTTTCTCAAGGAGAAGTCAGCCAAGGTCAAATGATCGAAAATACCGGCGGCGAAAAAAGAGGTGCACGAGTGACCAATGTCGTTAATCCGACTTTTCCACCAAGTGCTCAATCTAGGGGCATTTCTGGCTATGTCATTTTAGAAATCTCCATTTCAGATCGAGGAAAAATTGATGATGTTGTTGTAATAGATTCAAAACCTAAGGGAATTTTTGAAAATGCTGCAATTGAAGCAGTAAGAAGATGGTCTTTTGAGCCTGCGATCTCTGAGGGAAAAACAATATCCACCAAGTTAAAACAGAAGGTGAATTTTGAACTTGATTAAATTTATAATTTTATATTTATTAATTCTTAATACCTTTGCCTTAACTAAAGATGAAGACAAGAAGTATGATGAACTCGAAGGATTTCCCTTCATTAAAGCTTTATATAAAGATAAAAAATACTCAGATGTAATCAAGTTCGGTAGCCGTATAACTGTTGATCCTGACAAAGTTGGAGACTTAAATTTTTACCTTGCTGATTCCTATTATCAAATTAAAAATTACCAGAAAGCTGAAACTCTTCTAATTGAAAATGAAAAAAAGACAAAGTCGGATACCAATCAATTTTTTCTTACTTTCGCAAAAGTACAATATGAACTTAAAAACTATACTCAATGTATTGCAAATTTAAATCGTGTCAATAAGTGGGTTTTAAATGCCGAAGATTGGTCTTTATTTTCACTCTGTCATGAATTGAATAATCAGGCAGATGAATTGCTAGACACAATGATTAATATTAACACTGGAGATTTCGATTTCTTCCTAGAATCACAAAAAATTCTCTTAAAAAATAGTCTCCATGGTCTGGCAAGCGAGAAAAGACATACCTTCCTAACCACCTGCTTTAAGCAAAATGATTATTTAGCGCTTTTTACCTTGCTTGAAAAATTCAAAATCCAAGATCAACTCTCCCTTGAGCTTGCTCATCGATGTCACAGTCTTTCACTAGAAATTACCAGTCATCTTATTAAACACCATTTTAAAAGTGGAAATTTTCATTCAACTGCATATCTTTTTTCAGATTTATCACTTAACGACCCTGCTTTTTTTAAACATACAACTGAGTTTTACAAGATTGCCAATAGAAATTATGTCAGTGAATATTATTCGACTCTTTCAGACAATGAAACTTATATCTTATCTAAAACTGAACGCTACTTAAAAGATGAGAACATGGCCTTAATCTATTCCTTGCCTCTTGAAACGTTCACTATTAAGGAAAATCAGGATTTGAGTTACGCTAAAGCCTATTCACAACTAAAGTATTTACAACTTACTGAGGTTAAAAAATCCATTGCCTCATTTAAGAAAAAAACGACTAAGGAAGAAGGCTTTATTCAACTTTACAATAAATGTCTTTCATTAGACTGGAGATGTCGACCTTAATCTTTCAAAATAAGTTTAGGCAAAATGCTTTTTTTAATTTGATTATGTAATTTAATCGTTTCGTCTTTGATTTTTCTAGGTACTTTATCTTCAAGGATTTCTTTTTCTTCTAACTCGTCCTTGATTTGACCTAATTTCTCAATAGCTCCGACCAATTTCAAATATCCACAAGAAGAAATCTGAAACTCATTCTTATTCCCAGTAAAATCTACATCATCTTCTTGTAATCCTAACTCATAAAGCTCATCAATCTTGCAATCTTCTTGAGCTTTATAGATACGATCTTTAAATAGTTTAAGATAAATCTTACTCCAACGAATGTTTCTTCTAAGTTCGTGAAGACCAGTTTCACCATATGTAAAATCATATTTTTTTTCTAAGAGAGTTTTAATTTCTTCACTCATAGCTATTTTAAAATATTTGTAAGCTCTGTCTGAACTCATCTCTACATTCTCTATAAACTTAAGATAATCATTCCATTTATCTTTTTTATCCCAAGATAATAGAAGCCGATCCAACTTTTTCATCTCATCATCTAGCTTGTTTTTCAGCTTCATTTTCTTATCTTGATTAATTTCTACATTTGATAAATCTAACCATTTTTTACATTGCCCGATTTGATCTTCTAATTCTTTGAAGTCTTCTTTCATCAATTTGAATTCTTTGTCAGATGCTTCAAAAAGTCGTCCGAAAGCTTCAAGCGAAAAAGCAGACGCTCTTCCCTTTGAAACCATTTCAAGACTTCTCGTGTTTTTTGAGGATTGAGATATATTAAAAATTAAATCGTAGTGCTCGGCTAGCCTTAAATTCAAAGGCATAGCTGATAACTTGCTGGAAAAAAGGATACACAATAAAACTTTTGATAAAAACTTCATTCATTTCTTCTAACATTTTAGAAGAAAACCCACTAGGCTCTGTGTAATTTTTTTAATATTCACCCTGTGATATCGAATTCGACCGTCTCTCTATGGAAAAACTTTTTTTCCATTTCATACTTTTTAAACCAGTCATAGTCTTCATTTTTAAAGATGATTTGATATAAACTTCTCAAGTACAAATAAGCAGTATACATATTAATCCTCCAAGCTGATTTGCCTCTATTTTGAACAATTGAGCTCTAGAGTTCAATTAAAGATTTGGTTATGATCTAGTTAGGATTTCATTAGTATAAAATGCTTTAAAAGCTTTAATTAATTGAGAGTATTGATTGGTTTTAAAACTTCAAATTTACTTACTTCCCAATCAATTTGATTAGAACATTTAACAATATTTAATTCACTGACAAAATTTTCAAACTGAGCAGCATAAGTTGCCAATTTTTCTTTCGGATAGCGAATCGAAACCTCATGATATGAAACACTTTGGTTTTTATCTGGATTTACTAAATCAAAAGTCACATCTCCTAAGCCTTTCACAGAAAAGACTCCGCGCAATTGGGTTAACGTTCCCCAGAGAAGAGTGTCGTTTAAAAAAGCATTTTCACCATTTAACCACTTTTTTTGATCAAGACTTAAAAGCTGTTGCCATTCAACTTCACCATTTTGAAAAGCTTCAAAAAGTTTTAAATTAATCTGATTATTCATTTTGCACGTTTTCTCAAGCTCATTTCCATGTAAATCAAGCTCACAAAAGAGATTTTTACTTAAATCTGAAAAAGAATTTAAGGGTACTTTTTTCTTTATGTCTAATTCGATTTTCTTTTCACTTTGACGAACTCTTAGAGACCAGCCCAGCGATTTGTACTTCTGATCAATTGTTTCCAAATAATATACATTTCTTTTTTTTAAATCGTTATTTTGATAATTAAACTTTTGAAGAATTTGGCCGTGACTTTCGCATAATCGAATTTGATGCTCAACCACATCTTCTTGCACACTTTCTTGAGTTTTGGCCCTAAGCGAAATCTGGCATGTAAAACATATTATGAATAAAAAAAAACGCATAATAAAATATTTCTATTTTTACTATGCGTCTGTCTAGTTAGGAAACTGTTAGGATTTGAAAAGAACCCTATTATTCTATAGTTAACTCACCATTTTTTAAGATCAAAACACCCGAAACTTCTGCTCCTTCTGACAACTGACAATCAAAATCAGTCAATTCTAAATTTGAAGCATCAACAACGTCTAAAGGACAAACCATCGAAGAATTAAAAAGCGAGAATTCTAATTTATGAAAACAATCTCTCACCCCTTGATCAATTCTTTCTACTCTGGTTGATTTAATTTTTCCAATAAATTGAGCTTCAGATTGTGTACAGTCAAAAGCTACTGCGTTTAAAGATCCAAAAATCAGACTGGCTAAAAATAAGTTTTTCATAAGGGCCTCCTATTATTTTGGGGCTTTTTAACATGACCCATTTAAAATGACTCTAGAAATTGTATTTTTTACAATGACTTAATCAAATCTTGACGAAATTCATGAAATTGATCATAAGTTTTCTACCGAGAAAGGGGAATTATCGCTGGCAGCAATGCGGGAGGAAAGTCCGGGCACTAAATGGAAACGTAGCGGGTAACGCCCGTCCATCGCGAGATGAGGACAAGTGCAACAGAAAGGATGTACAGGTTAAGCTGTAGTGAAATCAGGTAAACTCTACGTAGTGCAAATCCAAATAGGCAAACGCTTAGAAATTCGTTTCTAAAATGGGGGTCCACTTCTAGTTTGCGGGTAGGATGCTTGAGCCAATAAGCAATTTTTGGCCTAGACGAATGATAGTTGAAAACAGAACCCGGCTTACACCTTTTCTCGGTTTTTTACAGACTAACTGGTGTAAAGTGCTCTGATATGAGTTGATGAGTTCTAGAAGCTAACTCTTCCTTGGAGCCAATTTCATGCGAATTTATTTCTTTAAACATTATCAATTCAATAACAATGTTTTTAAGTTTTAATAACTTTAAAAAATGATCGAAAAAAGTCATTTCTCCATACCAAAAAACTCTATCCCGATTATAGATATTGATTTTATGATTGTTGATTTTTTTATAATTTAAACAAATCGGAAGTATTTTAACATCAGACTTTATTGCTGAATGAAACAATGTGCGTTTAAAAGGAAGTACTTTATCTCCATTAGTACTTGTGGCTTCTGGAAATAAAGCAACCGTGACTCCTTCATCTAAAGTTGTCGAGATGTCTCCAACTTCATTTAAAATATTTTTCCTATTTCTTCTTTCAACCAAAATGCATCCAGCAAGTTTGCAAAGATAACCAACAAATGGCATTTGACTCATTTCGACTGATGTGACAAAGCAAGTTGGTTTTAAAGACGATATGACTAAAATGTCTAAATAACTTAAATGGTTCGATACGATGAGATGGTTCCCATTTAAATTGGAGCGACTATCTAATTTAATTTGCAGGCCTAAAATCTTGATTAAAACTTTCGAAAAAAAGGAAACATTTTTTGCTAATACTTTCCTTCTGTTTTTAGAAAGGATGTATAGTAGCGAAATTATATTTGCACTGATTGCAAATAAAAAGACCAACAAAACAAAAAAGAGCATTTTTAGGTAGTAGTTTTTCATTTTTTAAAATATCTCCTCGCATATGAAGTATTCATTTGATCAATTTTTAAAATAGTGAAAAAATCTAAACAGCCAAACTCTCGATCATGAGCCGGTTCACCATAAACTTTAGCCCCTGCATTTAAATAACTGAGCAAAAGTGGTGGAAGTAAACTCTTTGCATTATCATCACTTGTGTTAAACAAACAAGATTTCTTTCCTCGAGAAGATCGTCGATATTTATCTAGAGGTTTTATTTCTAATTCTAAATTTAGAAAGTTCTTTCTTGATAACCAATGATTAATTTCATCAAGCTTACTTGAAGAATACACTGGTGAGCTTGAGCACCCAAATAGATAATCTGCATGAATTTTATTTGCGTATTCTCCAATTCCTTTCCACAATAAATCAATGACTGCTCCATTTCTATGATACGGATGAATGCATGCGCGTCCTAACTCCATCTTAATTCCATTTAAACTTAAGAATCTCTCTAAATTAAATTCTTGAGAAGAGTAAAATCCGACATGATTATTTTTTGTGATAATTCTGTAAGTTCCACAGATTTCCTGTGTTTTGTTATCTAAAATGATAATATGATCACATTCTGAATCAAATTTATCCACATCGAGCAAATCTTCCAATCCAGACTCACTTAAAAAAATGTCTTTTCTAAGTTTAAACAAAGATATTAGTTCTGATAACGATTCTGCTGTTTTTAAAGTATATTTTTCAGTTTTAAGAAAAATTTTCTCTTTTGTTCTATAGGTGAGAAATCTTGGTGAAATGTAATATAACCATTCATCATTAAAAACTGGTAAAAGTGTGGTCTTTTCTACAATTGAATTCATGGCCAAATTCTCCTGGTAAATAGTATGAATTTAAATATATTAGGATTTCTTCAAAAGTTTTCATTCGAGTATAGAAACTTCCTATTTCTATTGATTCATTGAGAGAATGCATTTGATGACCGATAGGTCCTAACCCATCTAAGCAGACCGCCTTTTCGTGAAAAAAATAATTAATATCAGCTGCGCCTCCTGAATAGGTAGCTTCAAATCTTCTGCCTTCGTTTTTTTCTATGAGATCTAAGTATCGCTCTTGAAAGCTACAGGTTAAAGAGTTCCTAGCAAAGGCTGGGCAATCATCTTCAATTGTATAACTGTACTCACTCCATCTATCTTTTAAAAAATCCGTCCTTAAGGTTTTTTGAAGAGTTTCTATTATCGTTTCATTTATTAAACTTAAACATTCTTGAGTCTTGAAACGTGTATCGAGTAAAATCTCTAATTCCCCACATACAATATTAAACTTACTTGTATCGCTTTTGATACTTCCCACGTTAACTCTTCGCTTTGATTCAAAGCAATTAAGCTTTTCAAGTGTATGAACTATTTCTGCCCCAATATGTGCGGCATTGATTGATGGGACATTCCATCTACCTGCGTGTCCATTAAGTCCTTTGATGTTTAGTTTATACCAACGATTGCCAGATCTTTCATTGATAATATTCCCATCACTCATCGCTGGTTCAAATCCAAAAATATAGTCACTCGTTAAACCAATTTGTTTAAACTTTTCTTGAAAACCAATTGAACCTCTTTCTTCATTTGGAGAGCAAACAATGTTCAATGTATAATGGTGGTTTTGATTTTTCTCTAAAAAGTTTTTCATAGCTCCAAGAATCAACGCTATTCCACCTTTATTGTCGCCTACCCCTGAACCATAAACACGACCGGTATTAAAATCTATGCTAAAATTTTTTGAATTTATTTCATCAAATACTGTATCGGCATGACAAACAAGGGTTATTGCTTTATTGGTTATTCCCTTCTTAGAAGCCAAAAGCAATTCCCCTGTTTTATCCTGATTATTGCTTAAGAAGTTAATTTCAAATCCTAATAAAACTAATTCTTTGGCAATTCTTTTTTGAATTTCGTTTACTCCATCAATGTTCTTAGTTTCAGAATTTATATTTACTAAACTCATTAAAAAATCTAAGTTCACCATCACCTCACTACTTAAATGAGATCACATTTATTGTGCTTTGTTGTTAAGATCTGATTAGGATTTTATTAAGTTTTAATTAGTTAAAAGTTATTTTCTTCATATATCGCTGTCAAAAAAATGAACATCACCTATAAAAAATATAGCGGTTCCTTCTCATAAACTTACTTCGTGTATAATCAAAAATAAAATAACGAGGTAAATTATGAAAATAGCATTAACTTTATTTTTCGCTCTTACAATTTCTGCACAAGCTAAAGTAGTGAGTATGAAAGACCATGACAATAAATGTACCCTTTATCGAGTGACGACAGAAGAAACTCCGGCTCTTGATGAAGAAGCAATCATTACTGATAAAGACGCTTACGGATTTACTTTTCAAGATATGGATGTGAGTTTTAAAAATAACACTGTTACGGTGCAACCAATGATCAATGTGGTGCTAGGATTTAATCGGGCCTTAACCAATGATAAGGCGATTATTAAAGCATCTAATCCTGAATTTAAATTTCTAGTTAATCAATTAAACAGAAAGATATATGCGCTTGAAAAAGTGTGCATTAATTCAAAGAATGAAATCATTTACGCAAAACAATTTGAATCAACGCAAAGTAAATAATTACCTAAGTTCTGCTGGAATTTTAATAGCGACGACAGAAGGCTTGGGAATGGCTTTTCCACCTTCTGGCCAATGGCTAGTCAGGTTGTTGAGGCTTTTTGAAGATCCACCCGGATGTTGGACACTTAAAAAGAGTGTTTCACCATCACTCGAAAAACAAGGTCCAGTAAGTTCAGCATCGATTGGAGCCTCTGCGACTCGAAATGGTGTACCAATATGTGGACCTGAAAGTGGGATATAAAATAGAGCATTATTGCCAAATTTTTTGTATGGCTCTTTTCCCATTTTATCTTCTGACATATCTGACGTTACCCAAAGATTTCCTTTTTTATCAAAAATAATATTGTCTGGGCAACTTAGTCCAGCAAGCTCTCCCCCCATTAAAAATGTAGAAGATTTAAAAGTCTTTGAATCATAATCTCCCATTTCTTCAAATTTCATGATGGAACCATGGGGTCTATTAGCTGGTACATTATTGGTGCAAGATAAATAAATAGAACCGTTGTGCGGATTAACATCACACCCCTCCGGTCGGTCTAATTTTGATCCTCCAACTAACTCAGCGGCATAGGCGGCACGAATTAATAATTCTTGTTGGTTTTTAAATTCTGCTTTTAATTTTGGGTGCTTCATAGAAAGCTCAATCCACTCACCTTTTTCTAAATTTGCCACATATAAAACTCCCGAATCAAGAGAGTTTTTTTCATGAGAGACAAATTTATAAAAGCAGCCATCGTTACGATCTTCACCCATGTACACTACAGTTTTTCCATCCTTAGTTTGGACACAGGTGGCTCCTTCGTGGGCAAATCTTCCGAGCTCAACTAATTTTTTTGCCCTACCTGTTTCAGGATTTACTTCAACCACCCAGCCATAATGCTCCGGGGGATGATTGTAATGAATATCCCAACCCATAACCCATTCAGCATTTTTCTTTATTCTATTTTTCTTTTTATCGAACTCAACTTCTCCAAAAAAATTATGATAATTTTCTTCACAAGTGAGAAACGTTTTCCATGGGGTCACTCCACCTGCACAGTTTCCTAGTGTGCCTACAGCTTCAAGATATCCAAAAATTTTCTGATTATTTGAAAAAGGAATTTTACTAAAAGCATCGACTCTTTTGTTATACTTAGAATCTTTTATGATTTTCCATTGACCATTTTTTTTCTCAATATGTAAAATTGAAACTCCAACTGCTTTCATTTCTTGATCTGCTTGTTCTTTTGTTTTACGAAAGAAATTTTCATCTATTACATGGCCTGATACAAGAAGTGGATGAACATATTCATGATTAACAAGCATCCAAGACTCTGTATTTGATATTGGTATAATACCAATGAAATCATTATTAAAACCGAAGGTGTCTCCTTTTATGTTGAGCTCTTCCCCCCACTTGGTAAATATATTCCATTGAAAACTTGGAATAACCTTGAATGAATCATCACTAGTTACGGGAAGTGATATCAAATTAGAGTGTTCTATATAATTTGCAAATAATGACAAATGAGGAAGAACCGAAGCTGCGACAAATCCTTTTCCGAGAAAACTTAGAAACTCTCTTCGCTTTTGAATTGAATGATCCATACATCCTCCTTTTTTTTCATGAATCTATTCTAAAGATTTTAATAAATAAAGTTAGGATTAGGTTAAATTTCAAACAGTTGCATAGACTAACTGTGTCTATTAAATAAACACTCCTAAGACTTACCCCTATTTTTTACACTCATGAATCAATCAATTTCATTTTAGATTAAAATGTTAAAAATAAGAGGTCTAAGATGAAAAAATTATTAAGCACTGGTTTAGGTTTTTTTTGTTTAGCTATTAATGCCTTTGATCCTATTTGCATTAATCCGTCTAATGTCATGCTAAAGGACATTTCCACAATTATTCAATCACCTGCTTCAGAGACGACAGATAATACGCTTCTCATTCACTCAGTAAATCCACCAAAACCAATTGATTGGTCTACGCCTGGAAAAACTTTTAAAAGTATTTTTAAAAATTCATTTATCAAAGAAGGTTACGAGAGAGAAACTACTGACAATGAAGGATTACCTAAGACTGAATTTGTTTCAATCAAAACTCATTTTATCGGTCACATGTTTATGGAATTAAAGTGTTCCAATTATCCAAAAATAGTCACTGGAATGTCTTCCCCGGGTTATGAAGAAATCAGCGGATTATTAATTGAAGGAAAAAGTTTTTCACAAATTCTACAGACAACAAAAGGACATTTTAACACAGCAGAAGAATTGATAGAAGAAATGGAAATGAGAAGAACCAAGGTTGGGAATTTGCAATCCATGGGGATTAAGCTTTCTCAAAATGCTTGTGAAGAACTTTTAAAATATCTTACCGAGTTTAAAGCTTGTGGTATTGATAAAAAATATGGTGGATTAAGTGCTTCACCTCATAAGGCTGAGGGGGCTGGTTGTTCTGCTTTTGCTTTAAGTTTTCTACAAAGAATAAATATTATGCCTATGATTGATCAAATCAATGATTCAACCTTTGGTCATCAATTTAAACGAAGAGTTTATGTGCCGTTTTCCATGCTCAAAACTAAAGACAAAGAACCTGAAGTTGGTGCATGGGGATTGTTAAAAGGAAATCCGATCAAGTGGGCGAAAGATAAACATGAAGGATTTGAAGTTGATTTTTTTGACCCAGAACTATTTTCAAGTTATGTCCTTAATCACACACCTGATCAACTCATTCCAGGATTAAAATATCTTGGAAGAGAACAGGGGCGAACTACGACGATTTGGTTTGAAGAGGAAAGTCTTAACTTGGAAAACAGTTTATTCAACATAGATTATTTAATTAAATGAAAGCTATATTAATAACTGTATGCCTTTTACTTTCCGATATTAGCTTAAGAGCTAATGATCAAATCTCCTTTGACATAGCAAAAACTTCACTGCAAAAAAACATTGTTCAAGTTGGAAACAAACAATATTTAACTGCTGGAAGCAATCAATTTAAATCTTTATGGACAAGGGATTTTTGTTTTTCAATAGAAGGATTGTTAATTCTCGGTGAAGATCAAGTTGTCAAAGATCAGCTTGAATTACTCATTAAAAATATCAATCAAGAAGGACTTGTTCCACTTTATATGGATAGTATTCACCCAATGATAAGAGTAGGCCTTAATTCACTGAAACGTGTCGTAAAAAAAATCCCCAACCCAAAACTTACTAAGCACTTAAAGTTTTCTTATCATGTTTTGGGGAAATACCCAGCAATTGATTCAAACCTATTGGTGCTTTGGGGGAGTTTTCAATATGCTAACAAAACTAATGATTGGAAATGGTTTTCAACCCATCTCGAATCACTAAAAAAAATTTTTCATTATTATCAAAACAAAACTGACAATTATCTTATTACGCAACCATCTTATTCAGACTGGCAAGACAGTAGCAAGCGCAATGGTAAAACTAGTTATACAAATGTTTTGTATTTAAAAATTTTGAAAACATACAAACAATATTTTGATATCTCTGACGATCTTTTCGAAAGAACTCACAACGAATTCATTAACACATTCTTAGATCAGAGACTTGGCATTTTATTCTCAACTGAAACTAAAACTCATCACTCGCTTGATTCAAACCTTCTTTATGACTATTTTAAAATTTCAAATAAACGAAGTTTTTTTAAAGATTTAATTCAATCTGATTTGATCCAAACTAGCCAAATCCCAGGAAGAGCAACTTTTCCAAACTACCCATTATCAGACATAGCCTTTCATAACAAAATTAGCGGAACAAAAAACTACCATGGTGAGTATGTGTGGCTTTGGTTAAGTGCACTTTACGGAATTTTAGCATTGGAAAATCATGAATTGGATATTTATGAAAATCTTAAAAGTGATTTGTCCAGCATTCTTATGACCCAAAACGTCGTTTCAGAAGTTTATCATCCTATTAATCTTCGACCAATTAAAACAAAACTTTATCAATCTGAAGAGCCATTTAGCTGGAATGCTGCTTTTCTTTTAATTTTATTTTCACCTACTGTACAAAGTTCAAAAACCATTGGATTATAAACTATTATGGGTGATAAAAATAAAATAGTTTCTTCAATCGATATAGGGTCAAATGCCATTAGAATGGTTGTCGCCGAAGTTGACACCAGTGATCCTTTTTACATCACCAAGAAAAGACCGAAGATTTTGAAAAAATGGCGAGAACCTATACGACTGGGCGAAGATGTCTTTGCAAGTGGAGTCATTTCATCAAAAAATGTCGAACTAGCTCTTGAGGCATTTAAAAATTTTAGTAAATACAACAAAGAATTTTTAGTCGAAGAATGTCGCGCAGTAGCTACCAGCGCCGTAAGGGAAGCCAGTAACAAAAATAATTTTTTGCAAAAAATTCTGACTGATAGTGGTATTAAAATTCATATGATTGATGGCATTGAAGAAGCTCAACTCATTCATCTTGCAGTTTCTCGAGAGCTTGATTTAAGAAATCGGAAAGCCCTTCTCATTGACATTGGTGGTGGCAGTGTTGAAATCACATTTTCTCAAAATGAATTAATGATCTCTACAGCTAGTTTTCTCATGGGAACAGTTCGAACTCTTGATCTTTTAAAAAAGAGAAATCTTAAAGAAGCAAACTTAAATGTTATTATCGGTGAATATGTCGACAAAGTAAGACATCATTTAAGTTCAGCAGAAGATTTAGGAGGGTTTGATTTTGCGATTGGTACAGGGGGTAATCTTGATTGTCTCGCAAAGCTTAAAGCGAAAATACTAAAGGATTCAAATAACGATTTTGTGACCATTGAAGAATTGAGTTTAATTATCAATAAAATTAAACAAACAACAATTGAAGAAAGAGTGAATCAATTTAAATTGAGAGAAGATAGAGCAGATGTTATTTTACCAGCATTACTCCTTACTCAAATGATTTTACGGCAGGCTCAAATTTCTCGAATTTATATTCCCAAGGTTGGATTAAAAGAAGGAATTCTTTGGTCAAATGTCTTACATGCTAATTGAATAATATTTTATACGGTAGGGCCCAAAGAATTTTAGCAGGTTTTTGTCCTAATTCCTTTATTGGGGGCAATTCAACTGCAATGACTGAGGATTTTTTAACTTCAATTATGCTTTCACTTTTTCCACTGACTAAAAAAGAAATGAATTGCGAAAGATTTGGCTCATGACCAACAACAATAAGATTTTGATTATCCAAGGCATGGCTTTTAAGCCACTTTTTAAATGCTACTGGTGAACATTCTGGAACAAGCTCTGGTATGTCCTCTAAAGTTAAATCGTATTCTTTAGAAATGATCTCGGCGGTTTGATGAGCTCTTAAATATGGACTTGTGATGACTAAATGGGGTGAAATAATAAAAGAATGCAATTTCTTAGCAACTTGCAAGGTTCGTTTTCTTCCTTTGTCGGTTAATGGTCGAAGATAGTCATTCGATTCATTATATCCATTTTCACCACTTTCTTCAGCTAAACCATGTCTTACAAAATAAACAATCATTCACACATCTCAAAGATTTTTAATTTTCACTTTCAGATTTACTAACTAGTTCTTTAATACTGGCATTTTGATAAAGTTTTGTAAATTCAATTTGCGACGAGATACCGTTTCCAGATTTCTTTTTATAGGTACCATCTTGTGACATGGCCCATGCTTGTTCAGTATCATTTAAATTCATTTTCAATATTTCGTAACATTTTTCTTTAGCTTTTCTATCTAAGATAGGAACAATACACTCTACCCTTGAATGAAGATTACGATACATCCAATCGGCTGAGCCAATAAAGAAATCACCATCAATTGGGTCTTCAGATCCATTTCTAAAGTAAAATATTCTTGAATGTTCTAAAAAACGACCAATGATTGATGTGACTTTAATATTTTCACTTTTTCCTTTAAGTCCTGGCTTTAAACAACAAAATCCTCTCACGATAAGATTGATTTCTACTCCTCTTTGAGAAGCTCTATAAAGAGATTGAGTGAGAGAAGTTTCTTCCATATTATTAAATTTCGCAATAATTTCTGCTGGTTTTTTATTTATTTTATGTTGCTCTTCTCTTTCAATTAATTTTAAAAATTTTGCATGCATGTTAATTGGAGCGATTAATAAATATTCATATTGGCTCTTGAGAGATCTCCCTGTTAAAAAATGAAAGAAATCAACCAATTCGTTGGTGATTCTTTCATCAGCAGTAAGAAGTCCCAAATCTGTATAAAATCTGGCGGTTCCTGAATTGTAGTTCCCTGTCCCAATATGAGCATAAGTTCGCAAACCTTCCGTTTCTTGTCTTACAACTAAGCATGTTTTTGCGTGAGTCTTATAACCTAATAATCCATAAACTACATGAACTCCCGCATTTTCTAATTCTTGTGCCCAATATATATTTCTTTCTTCATCAAATCTGGCTTTCAATTCAACAAGACAAACTACTTGCTTTCCTGATTCTGCAGCTCTAATCATCGCTTTAATGAATGCGGACTTATCGCCGGTGCGATACAGGGTCATTTTAATCGCTAAAACTTTCGGATCACTCGCTGCAAGTAAGACAAATTTTTCTACAGTCTGACTAAAATTCTCATAAGGATTATGTATCAAAAAATCTTTCAATTTAATTTGATGAAAAAAAGTTGAAGCTTCATCTTCAATTAATTCAATAGGAATAGATTGAACAATTGCGGGATTTCGCAAATAATTGATTTTTAAATCTGAAATAAATTGTAAGTCGCTAAAAATAATTTCTTCTGAACAAACATAGACATCTTCTTTAGAGATTTCAAGTTCCTCGATAAGAAATTTCAACATCCAAATATCTGGTTTAGGTCCACATTCTAGACGGACAACTTCCGCAAACTTTCTTTGTTTCAATTCTTCTTCAACTGACTCAAGTAAATCTTCTGAATCTTCATGATCAAGATCCATATTGGCATTTCTGGTTAATCGAAAAGGCATAACATCAATTAATTCCATTTCAGGGAAAAGATCGCTTAAATTCGCCTTTACAACTTCTAAAGTACTAATAAAAACTAATTCATTTTTATTATCACTTTGAACTTTGATCCACTGTGGAAGAACTTTGGGTATTTTAATTCTGGCAAAGAGCTTTTCTTTTTTTCCAGGATGTCGAAGTGTTACCCCAAGAGACATAGATAAATTGGAAATAAATGGAAAGGGGTGACCAGGATCAACTGATAGTGGCGTTAAAACTGGAAAAATATTTTTTAAATAGAAATTTCTCGCATCGACTCTTTGATTTTGATTTAAGTCTTTCCATTTTTTAAAATAAATATTGTTAACCTTAAGTAATGGTTTAATCACCTTGGAGTAAATACGATCTTGTTCTTTATACATTTCAATGGCAAATTTTCGGATTTCAATCAACTGTTCACTCGGGCTTTTTCCATCGTTAGATTTCGCACTTACATTAAATTCTACTTGCTGTTTCAATCCCCCCACTCTTTTCATAAAAAATTCATCGAGATTGGAAATGGATATAACTAGAAATTTCAATCTTTCTAATAATGGGTGCTTTGTTTCTTCGGACTCTTTCAATACTCTCTGATTAAAAATCAACCAACCAATTTCGCGATTAGAATAATCGTCATATGATTTTCGAAAATCTTGAAACCCTTTAGTTGTTTTTGTTGAATGTGTTTTTCTCAATTTTACTCTAGCCATGATACCCTCTGGCCGAATCCTACCACAATGATAGAAAAAGTTTTTTTAGAATTCTGTTAATTTTGCTTTATGATCTCTCGAGTGAAATCAATGGCTGATTTTCCATCTTCAGATTCAAAAAAAGAGGTCTTTTTGGTGAGCATAAACGTGTGCATATATGTATTTTTTACCCATACTCTCACATTGGGATAGCGTTCTGCCACCTCTACAAGCCCTTCGGGGCTTAGGATGAGCTTTCCTTGTTCTTTCGGACTAATATCGCCAAAAATTTTAGACATCACATAATCATTTAAACCAATGACAAACCCAATATCCCAATCCTGATAGTAATCAAAAACAGGGCCCATTTTTTTAGCAACCAATCCATCTCTAAAATCTAGATTTAATTGTACAGCGGTAAAGCTTTTGTCAAAATCAGCTATCATTTCTGGAGAGAACTTTTTCCAAAAATTTTTTCCAAAATGTAATCCTGGAGAATCAACCAACATCTTTTTTTCAACTAAATTCGGAAAATAGCTTTCAACTTTTTTCCCATGAATCAAACTGGCTATTCCTCCTGCGGAAGCTCCATAAACAACCAATTGATTGAAGGTTTCAAAGTTGATAATGCCTTCGCTCTTTAAGTGTTTCAATGAAAGGAAAATATTTCTTGCTCCATAGTGATACAAGTTCTTATCTTGATAATGACCGATGTGATTACCCGCATGAACATCGGCCGTGCAATAAGGAAAGTATAATTTCGAATGCTCTACAAAAGGATTAATATTAGAGTAATCAGCAGTAAAAACACTATAACTTGGAATGATTGGATAAGTATGAAGCCAGGGAAATAGTGAAATTCTTTTATAGCAAGAGTTATAATCCCAACAGACCCCGCCTCCCATAAACTCTACTAGAATTTTCTCACTAGACTTCTTCTTAATAAAAACGCTATAAGGCTTTCCATCACCACATTTGGCATTGGGAATTTCAATTCTTTCCCAATCCGTAGCATATAGATTAAACGATAGGAACCAAAGAAAGATAGTATAAATTGAGAACATGACAATAACCTCTTTTTAAAATTATCTCATTTATCGGTAGCCAATTGTCACAAATTTAATTTGTCTAAAGTCTTAATTGTAGCAGTTGTTAAATGCAATTTCTCATTTCTTTTTAATAATGAAATGCTTTTAAAATCAAGATACTCACTTACTTGATTTTTTTTATCAGTCATTATTACATAATTTATGATTTTATAATTAGTTATCGCAGATCTAAAAAATTTTAAATCTGCAATGTCTATTTCTTTTTTCAATAATGGGTATTGAGTAAAGTTTGAATCTTCTGTTTTTAAAACATAGGTCGGAAGTTCCCACTGCCCTTCAAGCCACTCGCCTTTTTTTCTTTTGATCAGTGCGAGATTTTCTCCCGATTTATAAACCACTCGAAGTAAATGCAGTTCAAAATATTTTTGCTTTTTTTCCTTTTCTGCAATTGGAAACTTTAAAGGCTTAAGTTTTTCACCAAGACATGTTTTTTTCAAGGGACAAATTTCACAATTGGCGATAGTCGGTTTACAAATTTCTCGACCAAGATCCATCAGCGCTTCATTTAATCCTCGAAAGTCTTTAGTGCTTTGAAATAATTTTTTTTCCTCAAAAGTTTTTAAAATTGATTGATGCAATTTTTTACCTTTAGGTAGAGAAATGGCCAAGTATCGAGATAAGACTCGCTCTAAGTTGCCATCAATGGCAAGCGCTTTTTGATTAGCACCAATGGCTAAGAGAGCATTGGCAGTATAAGGGCCCACGCCTTTTAAACTTAAAAGATCATGCTCATTTTTAGGGATCACTCCCTTAAATCTCGTTTTGACTTCAATTGAAATTTTATGCAAATTTCTGGCACGCCGATAGTAGCCTAGTCCCTTCCACTCTAAAAGCACTTCTTCTTCAGTGGCATTAGCAAGTGTATCTAAATTTGGAAATCTCTCTAAAAAACGATCATAGTGCTTTAAGACAGTCGGCACGGTGGTTTGCTGAAGCATAATTTCTGAAACCAAAGTCGTATAAAGTGTGCGATTTTTTCTCCAAGGAAGCTTTTTGGAGAAATTTTTCTTAGACCATTTAATTAATTCATCAAACATTTAGTTTCACTTGCAGTGTTTACTAAATTCTTTAGCATAATTCACTAGATCAGTCGAATTAAATCCTTTTGCATCTTCACCAATTATTTTGGCGCCTTTTGAATCTAAAAATTCGCGCAAATCTTTAGACAACTCATCGACATCGGTAATTAAAAGCAATTGCTTTGCTTCCATTTCTTTTATCCATTTTAAAAGTCTCTTCTCATCATTGGTTCCATGATTCATGCAAACTTGTGAGTGATCACCCACTTCCTTTTTAGAAGTATTGTAGACAGAAAATGAAACTCCTTCTCTACACTCTTCAATGAGTTTTTGCATGAAACTTCTCCGATCACAAAAATCTGGATTTAATCCTGCATCAACTGTTTTCAATGAAGAAGACACATCAAACCAAACTTCTACTTTCGCTCTGGCCTTTTCTTTTTGGGCCTTTCCGCAAAACACATCAAAATAATGATCCTTTTCACAGTTGATCATTTGTGCTTCAACTGCATTAATGGTTTCAAGCTTAAACTCTTGATCAATTAATTTTGGCCCATCTTTCTTCTCTTGCCCTTCAAGATAACCCAGCTGCGGATGAAAGCAACCATCTCCCATAGGGACGCAATTTTGCAAATCGATTTGTGAAATTTTCATTTCACCTTTCCAACTTTTTAATTCGTCGATTTTTTTAATTATCTCTAATAAGGAGTGAAGCTTTTTAGGTGATAAAAAAATCATTTCTATTTTTTCTGGCTCTGCCCAAGCAGAGAATTGAATCAAAAAGATGAAAAAGATTATTCTTTTCATAGATCCATTCCTTTCATTTTAAAATATTGAAAAAGATTATTTCCCACATCGACAATGAGATCTCGCTCTTCTAATTTAAGATTTAAAAACTCACTCATAAAAGCTCGCTGCCTAGGAGTTAAGCTTTCTAATTTTTCTCTAATACTCACTTCATTCGAATTTTTCTGAGAAACTTCTTTTGCTGATTTATTTTCTTTTATAGCTTGCTCTGTTTTTTTCGCTGCCGTTTCTTTCACTTCTTCCGGATCACCCTCATAAACTTTTTCTTCCCCTTCACCGTCTTCACTTAGTTCATCTTTATAAAATTTCACCAAGCGAATAAATCTATCGGCGAAATCTTCTTCAACAAAGTCGATCATTTCATGAGTGGGGATATTTAGTTTGGCCGTGATCTTAGCGATGAGTTGCGGATTAAGTTCAGTGGACTTCTGAGATAAGAATCGACTCATCGTCGAAACTCCCACATCTGTTTTCTCTGCGAGATCTTTTTGAGAAAGTGCTCCTCTTAGCTGCATATACTTTCTAACGACTGCTAGATACTTCTCAACCTTATCTTTTTTAAATTCGGCCATAAACCCACCTTAAGTTTGCTATCCCTTCAAAAACATTATCGGATTGCAAAAAAATTTCTTTATGCAATTTTTTATCTTGACGCAATTGGTCAGTTTTGATATGATTGAAGGCAAGAAAGGTCCGAAATGGGGGCAGTAAAATGAAGACTTTAACTTATTTCATCGCTGATATTTTTAAAGAAGAATTTGGAACTGACACTTTTCAAGAACTTAACAATGTGTCAATAGTTTCAAAGACTTATGAAAATAAAACCTTTTCGGGATCAAAGCTACAATCGGTTATTTTTGAAAATGTAACCTTTGATAATTGCATGTTTTGGTCTGTTGAATTTGAAAATTGCATCTTCATTAATTGCAAGTTCATTAATTGCAAGATCAAATTTTCACACTTTCTAACTTGCAATTTTGAAGAGGTAAGTTACGAAAATTGCAACTGGGGAGTTTCAAGATTGCAAAATGACGAGCCAACAGGCGCCGAACTAATCAATAACCGCTCGTTTGAATCCATTCTCCCAGACCAGACTTTAAGTCTTAATTTAAATCAAATGATCGCAGCTTAAACCTGACTTCTTAGCCTTCATGGACACATCTCTCGTCGAGGGCGATATACCTTCCATTGGTTTAAAAAGGTCATGGAATACTTTTTTAAAATTCAAGCTCTACCATCTATTAAGTTCTAGAGTCCTCCCCTCTTTTGGATTCTAGAACTTAACCTTCAAATTTTTCGGGTATCGTTAAAATAATTTTATAACTTACTGATCGTCCACCACTGGAATTTCTTTTTAAGAGTCCCTTCTCCTCAAGATCGGCTAAATCTCGCTTGGCAGAAGCAGGACTTGTTCGAGTAATGCTTACATATTTTTTATTCGTCATTCCACCGAGAAATCCGTTTGGTTCTTCTTCAAGCATTTTCTGTAAGACCTTTTTTTGTCTTGAAGATAATTCAATTTCGGAATTATTTTTCCAAAATTCACCAATGAGAATTGCTTTATTGATTAATGCTTCAGAGTTTTCCATTGCTTTTTCAAGAGAATTTATGAACCAAATAATCCAATTAGTAATATCCAAGCTTCCCTTTTGAGTGGTTTCAAGTATTTTGTAGTAGTCCTCTCTTGTCGAGCTTATTTGAGCGGATAAACTATAGAAACGCTTTTTTAATTCCTCATCTTGAGATAAGGCCATATCAGAAATGGCTCTTGCAATTCGTCCATTTCCATCTTCGAATGGATGAATAGTGACAAACCAAAAGTGTGCAATCGCAGCTCTGATTATTCCGTCCAATTTTTGTTTTTTATTAAACCATTCTAAAAATAATTTCATTTCTTTAGCTACATTTTTAGATTCAGGTGCAGTATAGTGAATTTTTATTTTGCCTAATCTTCCTGAAATAACCTGCATCGGTTCTTTTGATTTTCTCCAATCACCCACCGTGATTTTTTGAATACCTGAAAATCCAGTCGAAAATAAACTTGCTTGCCACCCCTTTAACCTATTAGCACTAAGTTCTTTGCCGTGGTTTTCAGTGGCATCTAAAAGCATTTCAACAATGCCTTCGATGTATCTTTGTTCTTTGGGAAGTCCTGCGGTTGATAGGCCTAAGCGTCTCGCAACAGATGATCTGATTGTTAAGTGATCAAGTTTTTCACCTTCAATTGCAGAAGTTTCTTTAACATCTGAAATAAGAATTTGTGCCTGGCTTTCAAGGCCTAAAGATTGACCAAGTACCAGTATTTTTCCCTGAAGTCTTCTAACTCGACTTAAATGTTCTATAATAAGTGAATCTGACCATGTGAACTTGGGCCAAGCTTTTTGTTGCCAAATGTACTGATTAGTCGTCAATGGAAATCTCCTCTTGTGACTCGAATACCTACCTTAATTAGGTCATATTATGACCCGAATATCAAGCCTAATCGGGTCAAAGCGAAGGAGACTTTAATGCTTCATCATCTAGAAATTATATAGGATGCATCACAACAATCTATTTCCCAATTTGCTCCCATTGGTTTAGATTCCAAAAAAAAATTAGGAGAAGACTGTGAAACATTTAATCGCCTTAATTGCACTTTTATCAAGCATTCAAATTAGCGCCAATACTCATTTGGAAATTTTAAGTTTAAAAAAATCTGCTGATGTTGGAACCAACGGTGGAGACGCCTATATCATCAATAAGATGTTTCATAACAGTGATTACAAAAAACTTGTCCCAGAGCTTTTAAATGACATCAAAGAATCTGATTGCTCATTTACTCCGGTTATCGGAAAAACGAAATTAAAAAATCATGTGGATTCATTTCAATTTTTTAGTGAATCTAAAAAGAGTGTTCAACTCATTTTAAAAATGATTGAAAATAAGAAAATCATCGGCGCTATCGGATACTTTTGGGATGGAACGAATGGTGACAGCGAATACTGTTCAACAGAAAAATTAGATCTTTATTTTGAAAATGGCGAAAGCTTAATTCTCACTTTTGATTCAACAACCTGAGAATTGCAATTTTATTTTTTCCTGATTTTTGCAATTCTTTTTGATTCAATTTTTATAATAAAAATTAATTTAAAATAATGACTTTTGAATTTCATTTTGCTAAATATCCCCCTATCTAAAAGGGGAATTTATGAAAACTTTTTTAACTTTAAGTTTGCTTTTAGCTTCATTGTATACACAAGCTGAAATGATCAGCTGTAGCAGTCTATGGACAAGAGGTTTTCCAGAGAGAGGTAGAGAGAGCGATGCAGGAAATTGTCATCGATTTTTTCCTGAGTCAACGACACCGGATCCTAGTTTCCAATTTTTTTTACAAGACGAAGCTAGCCTAGATGCAGAAGCTAAAATGAGAATGGAATGGGCCGCAGAAGCCATTCAATATTCGGCCAATAAATATGCTCTTTACGCATCTGTACCAAAAACAATTATCGTATTTTCTGCAAGGCCCTCAGTTGATGACTCACTCGAGCGTGCAAAAACGTTTGTGCAATATTTTCATCTTGGTACAGAATCCTGTCCTATCGTACTTTACCCTAGAATTCTATCTTTACCAAAAGATCACTTTTACCAAACTATTGCACATGAACTTTATCATTGTGCTCAAAAAGTCAATTTTCCAGATAAAACTACTCAAGCTGTCTTTAACGAAGAGGCAAAGTTTTGGTTTGAGGGGATGGCCCAATTTATGAGTAATGTGGTTTATCCTCATTTCGATTTAGAATACCATCCAATGTTTGGAACTTTTCAACCTGCTGATGCTTTTTTTTCTCAGCCTCAACCTTACTTATCTGAAACGTTTTTTCAGTCTTATATGTGGACAATGGGGAATTCTCCTGAAGCTGTCCACGCATTAAATCATATTTTTACTGGTGATCGTTCTGCAGTAGAAGAGGCAATGGGTATTCCAAATATTGGAGAAGCTGTCCACCGATACGGTCGCGATCTTTCTTTTTTAGAACTTAAAGATTCTTCTGGTTCACTAGTCCCACTAAGAGCACCAAAACAAAGTTTTGTCGTGTCTGAAGGACCGAGTACAAGAGTCTCCATTGTATTTTCTGATTTTGGAGTGAGTCCTTTTGAAATAACTTTTCCAAAAAGAGGTAAATATCGAATAAGTATTCTTGGTGGTGATGGAGCAAAGTTATCACTTCGCGAACAAGGAACAAGCGAATGGATGAATCATTTTGAAACGGAATTCTCTACCAAATGTCATCAAGAATTAAAACTTGAGGGAATCTACACGCGAGCATCGAGTGATTATGCCTCCAATCGTGTCCGACTGGATATTTCACGAGTCGAAAATGATTTAGAGTGTCCCTGTGACACCGAGTCTCCCAATCAAGATCTGTGTCTTCTTGGTGGTTGGGCTGCAGATGGAGATCATTTAGCCAATCAATTTATGAATCTTTTTCAAGGGACTGTAGCACTTACAGGACATACTGGAGTTGTTAAGCTAACTTTCAATGAATCAGGTGGTATGATCTGGGATTATCAAAGTTACAACATCAAAGGACAATCAACACGTGGTCGCGATATAAAAGATTTTTCTTGGCTTTGGAATGGTGTGGCCAATTTAAAATTTTCCGCTAAAAGAAACACTGAAGGTTTAGGACAGCTTTGTGGAGCTGTCGTCAATAATTCAGTAATAGGATCTGCTTCAATCACTAGCAGAGGACGAACTATTAATTTACCTCCGCAAGTATTACCTTATGCTGGCGCCGGGCAAACTACCTATACTTGTGAAGGAAATACGCTAAAATTTCATTTTAGTGCAGGTCCAATGATTGACCCATGGGTATTTTATCGCGAATAAATTTGTATAAATAAGTCTGTCTTATTCATACCAAAATTTTTCGTCATAATAATAAATATCATTTTAATAGCATTTTTTTTGAGCTATATGATTCACAAGTGAGGTAAATATGAAATTATTAATTATTTTTCTAGCAATTGCATTTTCTACTCTTTCTTTCGCTAAAAACTCAGCTTTCATCAAAACTACAGGATCAAAGCAAGGACTCTTTAAAGGTGAATCAACGGTAAGAGGTCGAGAGCAATTTGCAGAGATTTTATCATATTCGTTTGAAATACTTTCACCAAGAGATCCTTCTACTGGTCAACCAACAGGAAAAAGACAACTTCGTCCAATAACAATCGTTAAAGACTGGGGTCTTTCTTCGAATCAATATTTCACAGCGATTGCTACAAATGAACTTTTGAAAGAAGTGAGAATAGACTTTTACGCAAATGATATTCGCTCGGGCCAAGAAACAATAGAGCGTTCTATTGTATTAAATAATGCTTTTGTCACTAATACAAAAGATACTTCAACAATGGTAAATGGAGAATTACAAGATACTCAGACAATTTCTATTAGTTATTCTAAAATTACAATTACTGATAAGTCTGGAACTATTTTTTCAGATGATATAAGTCAACCATAGATTTGCACTACTAAGACTCGCGAAAAAAGCAGCCAATCGACTCTTTGTTTCTTCGAGATGCGAGAATAACTTGATGACCGATTTCTACGGCATTTCGAAGACCAATGAGTTCATCTACAAGACGAGCGTCTCGATAAAAGCGATTGATTTCAGAACTTAATTCTCGAAACATCACTTCCCCTCGTGCCAACCGATCTTTCGATCTAATCAATCCCACATAATTCCACATGGTCTGTTTTACAGTTAGCCAATCTTGATGAATTAATGATGTATCCACTTCTTCATTTCCATCAACCCAATTTTTGATAAGTTCATTGGGATAAATTTTCTCTTGATCGATCTTTGATAAAATATCAAAAGCCGCAAAATATCCAAAACTCATGCCTTCTAAAAGTGAAGTTGAGGCCAAGCGATTGGCTCCATGAAGTCCCGTACAGGCCACTTCACCAACTGCATAAAGATTCGATAAATTGGTTCTGCCTTTGGCATTGGTCTTGACTCCGCCACATGTGTAATGAGCCGCTGGAACGACAGGAATCGCTTCTTCTGTCATGTTCACTTCATTATCTAGGCAATAACGATAGATGGTCGGAAAACGATCTTTGATCCATTCTTTATTTTTATGAGTAATATCTAAGTAAACACAGTCGTGTTGAGTTTTGATCATTTCATGTAAGATCGCTCTGGCCACCACATCTCGGGGAGCAAGTTCACCGTCTTTGTGATATTTCGACATGAACCTTTCACCCTTTTTATTTTTTAAAATGCCACCTTCTCCTCTTACTGCTTCGGAAATGAGAAAACGTCGATGAGTCGCTCCTGTATAAAAGGTTGTCGGGTGAAATTGGATAAACTCCATATCGGTTAAAATCACACCGGCCCGTTTTGCCATGGCATGCCCATCTCCTCTCGCTCCTTCAGAGTTTGAGTGGTGCAAATAAAGTGAACCAATACCGCCAGTAGCTAAAATGGTAAACTTCGCAATGATTTTTAACACCATTCGCGTTTCTTGATTTAAAACGTATGCCCCTAAAACTTTATCTTCTTCGTATCGCTGTTGAACATTGACCCCATGATGAAGAGAAGTAATTAAATCAATCGCTGTATGTGAAGTGAAAAATGTGGCATTTGAAGCAAAATTATTTTTTATATAATTTAAAAGAGAAATTTGAATCTCCTTTCCGGTAAAATCACCCTTATATAAAATGCGGGAGCAAGAATGAGCGGCTTCTTTCGTAAATTTCAACTCTCCTTCTTCACTTTTTTCAAATTGAGTTTGCGCTTTATTAATTAACAAATCTTCTAAAATAGAAGAGGATTCTCGGGCGACAAGATTAGCGATCTCTCTTGAAGAAGTTAAACTACTCGCTTTCAAGATGTCTTCTACTAAACTTTCTTCAGAACCTTTTGAATAAATAATTCCGCCTTGAGCGTAAGCTGTATTGGTATTAGCAGGATCACTTTCGCGCGTGACGATTGCAATCGAATAGCCTTTTTCTAATAGCTTTATGGCCGAAGATAATCCCGCTATTCCTGTCCCGATAATTAAAACATCAAATTCTTTTTTCATATTTTATGTAATTTTAATGAGAGATCAACTGTGAGTGGACTATGAGTCAGACTTCCCACACTGATCGCATCGACGCCTTCAATACAGTATTCGTTGATATTATTAAGTTGAATGCCGCCTGAAACTTCAATTGTCATTTCTGATAACTTTTGATCAGACTTTTTCTTAACTACTTTTTTAATGAGTTCAGGAGAAAAGTTATCTAACATCACATGCTTTAATTTTAAATCTAGGGCCAAATTAAATTCTTCTTCATTGTGAATCTCCACAATCAAAGAATGATAAAAAGCTTTTTGATTTTGAAAATACTCAACGGCTTTTTTCAGTCCACCAAAAAAAGCTTTATGATTATCCTTGATCATAAAAGAATCAACTTGAGAAAAACGATGATTGTGTCCACCGCCAATATTCACAGCATACTTATCTAAACTTCTTAATCCAGGCATGGTTTTTCTGGTATCTAAAAGTGCAATCGTTGAAGGCATTTTCTCTTTAAACAATTTGGTTGTTGTCGCAATGGAGCTTGCTCTTTGAAGTAAGTTGAGAGCGATTCTTTCTCCCGTTAATGCTTGATCGAATGGAAGTTCAAAAGTGAGCACTTCGCCTTTTTTAAAAAAGCGACCTTCGTATTCGTTTAGTTTTAATAAACTTTGATTCACTGGTGCTTTATGATTTAAGTAATCAAAAGTTGAAATGAAAAATGGAAGACCACATAGCACTAAATCAGATTTGATTTTTAACTCGCAACGAACCACTTCATTTGGAAGTGATAAAATATAGTTGTAATGAGTTCCGACTTGATCCTCTTTAAAAAACTGCTCTAGTTCCTTAGACCATTCTTTATTAAAAATTGAATTCATCATTTGGCTACCTTCTTAAGGGTCTCTTTTTACTCCTGAAAACTCAAAGAGTTAAGCCCCTAAAGCCTATATTTAGGTTGAAAATGCTCTATTATGACAAAAAAAATTATTATTTTTGTTTCCATCTACTTTGTCCTATTGCTCCTATCTCGAGAGTTCTATGCTAATGGCTTGAAATCTCGTTGGGAAGTGAAACGCAAGTCGTGGCTTGAAGAGAGGATCGTAACAAGCTTTAAACAAAAAATTGTAGGCCATTTTATCTATCACTCCATAACAGGAAGTCCCATTCGCCCCAATTCAAAGTTAAAAAAATACGCTGAAAGTCTAAATTTATGGCTACTTTTTAGTTTCAATTATTTTCACTTTCAACTTTTTTTCAATTTGTTTCAAAGAAAGAATAAACGAATTATGAAAAAGTTTTTTCTTTTTTTCCCATTTATTTTTCACCCTGCTATTTTTAGGGTTCAAGCGATTCAACTTATCTCAAAGTATATTCCAAAACTCAAAATCATGGCTATCCCACTGGCCTTTATTATAAGTGCTCTATTGGGTCACTTTCAAGAGTCGCCCCAATCCTTTGCCCTCTCTTTTGGTTTTCTTGGGATGTCACACTATTTATACTTTGAAAAAAAGATAGATGAACATTTATTTTTAGCATTGTTAATTATTTTATATTCATTAGTATTTCAAAAAGATTTTTCTCCTTTAGGTTTTGTTTTTTCATTATTTTTCATTGCACTTTTCAAAAAAACATATGTGATATTTTTGATGACTTTCTTTACAGCGTTCTGGATTGGAAATTTAAATTGGGTTAGCTTTCCTTTCGATATTCTTTTTGTAAATATCATTCCTTTATTTCATAAATTTTCGCTATACACTCAAAGTTTGGCCACAGGTTGGATAGGCATTCAAATATTTTTCTATTTTATCCACAGAAAACTGGCATGGCTTTTATTAAGCGCGATTTTATTTATCGACTTTGCTCAATGTCCTACCTTTATTTTGAGATAAGTTTCTCAAGAGCTTCAACAGTCTGTTTATAAGCAGATTTATTATAGACTTTCTTTAATTCATGAATGATTTTCAACTGATCATCTTTTGAAGAATCAAGCGGAAGATTGAGATATCTATCCACAAAATCTTCCACTACCATAAACATCATACTCATTGGTGCTAGCGAAATACTCAAATTATCATCACAAAATCCGCTGCCGTTTTTTATCCCATGATGTTCACGAATAATTTGGGAGACTCCCATGGGCACTTCAGGAAATTTGTCAATAATGGTTGCACCTTGATTGGCATGGGTTTTCACCAATTCCTTTTCTTCAAGAATAGTTATTTTCTCTAGTTCTGCATTCGATCTAATTCTCATGAGCCTTTCATCTTTTAAAGCAATATCATGAAAATAGGCCACATAGGTTAATTTCTCTTTTACCGCTTTCGATTGCCATTCAAATGATTCGACTACTTTATGCAAAAGCATCGAAGCCAAATAACAATGAGCATAGGAATAGGATGCTTTCTTGGCTTTTAATAAACTTAAAAAGCTGGCTAGTGCCTTTGAATCACTCAAGGTTTTTTCCATAACCTGAATACTTTCAGTGACAATTTCTACCGTCAAATCATCCACACCTAAAGACATGATCCTTTCTCGCGAAATCTCAAAAGACTCAACCAGAACTTCTAATTTTTCATCTAATGATAATTTGTCATTTTTAAGTTTGTTCGAAACTTTTTTAGATACAACTTCAACAAATTCCTGAAATTGATTTTTTAAAATATAAAACTCACTCACACCAGATGCGATGTATTTTTCCACCACTTTAATTTCAAGCTCATCTCCTTGATGAATCCGCTTGATGTAATGAAATTCCTCATCACCTTTTTTAATTCTCAGATAGATATCTGAAGCCGCTCGATCCATATGCAAATTTAAAAAATAAATAGCCGGAATGGAGATGTAATCCATATCGATTACTGCTTTTATGTTTTCAGCACCGAGAAGTTTTCCTGAAATATCCAGAACATTTCTCCAGGTTGTTTCAGGAGAAAGCAGTTCATTGCAATAAGCAAGTTCTTTATCTGAGCTAATGGCCAACAGTGGAATCGTCAATCCTTGCTCTTTAAGAAAATTTGAAACTTTTTGACAATTATTTGATTGAGATTTTTCATCTCGACAAATAATCAAATCAAAATCTTGAACGATATCAATGATATCGATTGCCTCATCCACTTGAAATTTTTCTGTGACTTCAACTGAGAATAGCTTGATCAGATTTAGTTTAAGTAACATAGAAAGTTCAAAATCTTTTTCTATTAAAAGTACCTTGGCCATTTTATAAATCTCTCATTGCTCTTAAATATAGCTTGATCCTTTCTCGGTCTTTTTTCCCTAATAAATAATAGGTTTTCTTTAGAAAAAGATAATAAAAATATGATTTTGCATATATTTTTTTAAAACCAGAGAGATACCTGAGTGAAACCCTCCGTTGATTGCGTCTAAAAAGATATATGGAGTAAAAGGGATTATCGTGACAAGTTTTACCCACGCGATGAAGAATTGTCACTCCTTCAAAATAAGCACAAATCAGATTTAGCTTTTGAACTCGCATGGAAAAATCGACATCTTCCCAATAGGTATGTAATCCCTCATCGAAATGACCCACTTTTAAAAAAACTTCACGATCTAAAATAAAAGCTGTCCCTGGTACATAAAAGTATTCATTCTTTAAAAGTTTCTCTTCAGGATTTTTTATATGCCGAAGTTTTCCTTTAATTGGTGAAAATCCCCCTCCAAGAGAATCAATCCTATCTATTTTTCTAAATAATATTTTAGGAGCATAGAAACCTTTTTCACTTGGCCATTTTTCAATCTTTAAGCATTCAGTGTCATTAGTGAGAAAAAGAATTCTTTCAAAGTTTTTAAAAGCCGCTTCAAGTAATCTATTAACTCCGCCTGAATAGCCTTTGTTATCTTCAAAAACCAGATGTGTGATATTCGGAAATTCTTGGATCAAGCTATCGACAAATTTCTTTTGACTGCCATTATGTAATAAAATGACGGGATATGAAAATTTTAAAGCGGAATGAACTGCTCTTTTGGTGATTTCAGGGTGATTAAAACTCAAAATTCCTATACAAGTTGACATAGAAAATTTATAACTCTGTTTTATGAATCAGAAAACAAAAATCATCATTCCCGCTGCAGGGTACGGAACAAGAGTCAATTCTCCTGAATCAAAAGAATTGTTAATTTCTCCTATTAATGGAAAACCTTTAATTCAGTTTGCTTTGGACATTGCAAACGATAATTATTTTGATGTTCACGTGATTACTCGAAAGGAAAAAAAAGGATTAATAGCGTACTTAAATAATTATTCCAATGTGAAAACTCAAATAATTGAGCCATCCAAAGAATGGCCTGATACTATTTTGAAATCAATTGAATTCTGGAATGAAAAAAATATTTTGATTTTGCCTGACACTTTTTTTAAACCTGTTAATGTAATCAAAGCGATTGATCAAAGTTTAGATCGAGCTTCTGTTGCCGTAGGTGCTTTCTGTGCAGATGATTATAAAACTTTTGGTGTTTTTGATTCTGGCGCTTCTCTCTACTCACTTTGTGAAAAGCCCAATTCGACGAATTCAAATACAATGGCCTGGGGAATTTTAGGATTTAAAAAAGAGATAGGCCTTGAACTTTTCAATGCACTTTTGGAATCAACCTTTGATCATGAATGGAAAACTACAGGATTAAATTACGAAAGATTTATGCTAGAAGAATTTTCAGATTTAACTCGTTGATCATTTTTAAAATCAAATAAATTTTTATCTAAAAGATGACTGACTTCAACATTGGTCAATGCATTTGCCATAGAATTTCTGATATCGGGATTTTCTTTTTCAAGATCATTTAAAAGTTTGGTCATTGCTTCTCTTTTTAAACCATCTTGAGAACCACAAAGATTGCATGGAAGAATAGGAAAATTCCATTCTGTGGCAAGTTCGATAATATCTTTTTCAGCGACAAAAGTTAAAGGCCTAATTACAATATTGCGATGATCTTTTGAATAGAGCTTTGGAGGCATACTGGCTATTTTTCCTGAGAAAAACATGTTCATCAAAAAAGTTTCCAACATATCATCTCGATGATGACCTAGGGCAATTTTATTAAAACCATTTTGAAATGCGTAGGTATATAAAATCCCTCTGCGAAGTCTTGAACATAAAGAACAATAAGTGTTTCCTTCAGGAATTTTATCTTTCACGATAGAGTAAGTATCTTCTTCTAAAATTGTAAGCTTCACGCCTAAATTTTCCATAAAAGCTTTAAACGCTTTTGGCTCAAATCCTGGTTGCTTCTGATCAAGCATCACCGCTTCAAAACTAAATTCAAAAGGAGCTTTCTTTTGTAATTCCTGTAGCATGATGGTTAAAAGCGTGGAGTCTTTACCACCAGAGACAGCCACCATGATTTTGTCATTTGGATCAATCATGGAATACTCGCTAAGCGCTTTGGTGATCAACTTTCTGATCTTCACCGCTTTTGCTGATTCGAGATTAATTTTGATCAATTCATTTGGATTTTGCATAGTTAGCTTCTAACAAAACCCCGAAGAGAAATCAACTAGCAACTTAACTCTCTATAAATTTTCCAATAAATAAACAAACTGATGATCGTGCCCTATTCTGTGCTTTAATTGAGTGGCATTGAATTTGGTCTCAACATATTGAAAATTTAGCTTCATGGCTATTTTCATGGAGGCCACATTCAAAGAGTCGCATTCAATGATAAATTTATTGATAGGAAAAGAAGCTTTCATATACTGAAAGCTTCTCTCCATTGCTTCAAAGCCAATTCCTTTCCTCCAAAAGTCCTCAAATAAAACATAGGCGACATTGCAAGAACCATCTTCATAAACGGTATACTCTGCTGTTCCCGCAATCCTGTGATCGCTTTTAAGACGTATGGCCCAATCAAAAAGCAAGAGTTTTTCACCTTTTCTATTTATAAACTCTCTTTTTTCAATTCTTCGAAATTTTTCTTCAAGCCACTCCAGATTCTCTGGTGGACTCGATTCAATGAATTCATAGACAGTTTCATTGAGATAACCTTGATACATCTCTTTTGCATGAGAAACTTGTATCGGCTCCATAATTAGTCTATTGGTTTCCAAAATTTCCATCTCAAACCTCCTTTAAAATTTTCTTTTTCCTTTGCTAATAACTTCATCCACCTAAAATACAGTTTGAAAAATTTTCCAGATTTTTCTTTTTTTTCTGAAAACAAATTTGCATCTGATCTTAATTGAAATGCATAATGCATTTGCCCTTTTTGGGTGTACGAATCCCTTTTCAAACCTTCTGTTTGATTTTTAAACATAAAAACTCCATTAGTTTTGTTATTTAGATATAAAGATATCTAAAGTAATAATTGTTAAAACAATTTCATTGTTTGTTACGAATAAATAAATGTAATGATTAAATTTCTAGACTATAAACAAAGAATAGAAGGAGAAAACATTACATTAATTTCATTAATAACGTTGATTAAATTATTCATGTCTGTCCTCCTTTTTTAGATTATTTAAAAATAATATATCAGAAAAAATTTATTATGCAACATTTTTAATTGTGACTAAAAAAACGGCAAATAAAGTCACCGTACTTAAAACAAAGGCATAAAACCTGTGCATAACTTTATTATAAGTACAGTGAATAAAAGAGTGTACATATCTGAATGCGACGAAACTCCAAGCCAAAATTAAAAGCGTTTGACTTGTTTGATTCAAAAAAATATTTAATAAAATCAAAACATAGAAAATAATTGGTAATTCGAATAAGTTTTTCAAATTATCATTAGCATTTGAATTTAATAATACCGCTTGTGACTGCACCCTAGTTGCCACCTTTTGAGGATGAATTTTTTTGGATTTCATTTCAGTCAGTCGATCAACAAAAAGTTTTGAAACAACCAAAAGTGGCAAAAGTGTCAGTGCTAACAAAGGGTAAATTAAATCTTTATTCATATCATTCTCAATTTTTTAAAATATTCACTTTATGAAACATTTGAACATTGGCATCTGATGGATAAAATGAGTCCGAACTAAAATCTATTAAAGACTCATTAAACATTTTATCTAAACTTGTCGTCATCGTAACTTGAGGAATTCTTCCCTTAATCACCCCTTTTTCAACCAAAAATCCTAAATGGATTGGTGTTGAAAACTCACCTTTATCTGTGAAGTCTCCACCATGGGCCATGAAGGACACAATACATTTATCAAGCTTCGAAATAATTTCTTCGAACGTTTTTGTACCCTTTTGAAATAAAAGAGCATTAAACCCACTAGTCACTGCAGAATTATATGATCTTCGTCCATTTCCAGTCGCCTTTGTTTTGTATTTTTTCGCTTGTCTTAAATCGGCAATGACATTTTTAAAGACTCCATTTTCTATCAAAGGAAGCTTTGGCTCATCTCTAAGCATCCCCTCTTCGTCAAAATACTGATGAATGTTTTTATCTTTATCAAAACTTACATCGTACAATGAAAACTTCTCAGAAAAAATTTTTTGATTCATTTTCCCTGCATAAAGACAAGATCCCTCGAAGTACTTATCGGCTTTGAAAGATTCTAGAAGCTTTGAATACCAACCACTGTCAGATTCAACTAAGACAATAGGATACTCTCCATTTTCTAAATCAATTTCTGTAGAATACATTTTTAAGAATGGGGCAAATTTTTTAAAAGACTCTACAAGTGAAAACTTATTTCCGTTTGCGTAAAAATAGCCATCCATTAAATTAGGAGATCCGATTTTTTTAAATGTGTACCACGTATCATAATCAACAGTCTCACTTACAAGCTTTGTTCCATTAGAATTTTTTAAATCGCAACTGAGTTTAGTTAACTTCATCGTGCCATTAAAAATAAATTCTGATCTAAAAGGATCTAATTCGCTTTCCATTTTCTCGACATCTTTCTTTAAAGATAGAATATCGATATTGTCAAAATTGGCATCCTTATGATGGAACTCTTTTGACTTGTGAAATTCGTAATCATAATCAAGTCCAACTTTGGCACTTTCCTCCGTGTGACTTAATAATTCACTGTCTTTTATTTCGCCGACAAATGAACCAGAATAGATTTTTGAGTTTTTAAAAATACGAACACCTTTTTTTTCAATATCTGAATTTTTAACACTTAAAGTTTTTCCATTATTCATTTCAATGGTTAATGATTTAATTTTATATCTTAATATATCGTGCATAACTTTCTCCTAACTAACTTGCATGCCGTTGACTAAAATTGAAGGTCCACCATCTGAAACTGACAAAGGCCACTGTGACATTTTTCCACATCCACCAAAGGCAGAACTCACCAATTCAAAATCATTTCCTACTGCTTCAATATGATTGAGGGTCTCAAAAACTGATCCTGAGATCAAAGATACCTTTAAAGGCTCAGTTAATTTTCCATCAACAATTTTATAAGCACGAGTTGGAGCGATGGTAAAAGTACTTCCACCGGTTCCGTGTTTTGCCCCATCAATATAAAGAGCATTGTTTCCGGCAAGCTTTAATATTTCATCAAAGGTTTGTTTACCTGGTTCAATATATGTGGAAGTCATTCTCACAATCGGTTCCCATTCAAAACCAATCGCTCGACAATTTCCTGTAGGTAATTCATTTAATTCATCAGCCGTATGCTTTGAATGCAATCTTCCGGTCAGTTTTCCATCTTTAATCAGATAATTTTTTTGTGCAAGAGTTCCTTCGTCGTCAATCGGGCAATAACCTGAAGTCGATTCATGAAGACCACTGTCAACAATGGATAACAAAGGAGAACCAACGGTTTTTCCAAGTTCCCATTCCTTTAATGCTTCAAGATCTCCTAACATAAAGTCGGCTTCCGATTTATGACCAAAAGATTCGTGAGTAAAAATTCCCACAATCTCAGGGCTTAAAACAACTCGGTATTTTCCTTGCTCCACTGTTTTTGCATGAAGAAATTTTTCTGCTTCTTCAAAATGATTCAAAATTTTACTTTCTAAATTATCAAGACCTGAAAAATCATGGGTATATTCCATGATGTAATCTGTAAAAAGCTGATCACCATCTTTTAATACAGCATTAAAAGCAAGGCCAGCTTGATTAAAGTCGTAAACAAACTCTGTCCCTACAGAACTTTTGTAATATTTTAATCTATAAACATCCGAATATCTCACCCTCGATTCATTTACAAAGTTGATTTTATCTTTTAGTCCGACATATTTTTTAACCAAATTAATTTTTTCTTCCATAGAAATTTTGTCAAATCTCTTACTTTCATATTTTAACAAATGATGAATGCCGTTGTTTTTTAATCCATGAAATGTTGATTTTTCTTCTTTAAATTGATCTGCAAACTTTACTAGCTTTTCAATTTGCTCACCAATTCCATGCATATGAGTTGAGGCCTCATAAAACCATTGTCCATTTTTAAATACTCTAATAAAAAACCCTGTACTTGGATTTTCCACAGCTTGAATAAGCTCTCCATTTACAAATAGTATTTGTGTGGAAATTGTTTTTTCAAATCGAATATCGACGAGATCACAGTCGTACTTCGATAGATCCAAATCCTTCATCATTTTTTCAATGTTTTGCATACTTTTCTCCTTTAAAACTCACCTATTTTAACAAAAAAATTCCCAGCTAACACTGGAATAAAACTCGACTAAAAAACTATTTTTGTAATCTTTACAGGGGGCATAACAAAAATTCATTTATATGATAAAAAGGCCCGACTTTAATCCACGGGGGTATTTATGAAATCAATGATCGCATTAGGCTTACTAGTAACTTTGACATCAGCAAACGCTTCTGAATTTTTATTAAAAAAAGCTGTTAGACCTGGATTTATGCCAAATCCAACTTATACAGAAACAACTATTACAGAAACAGGAAAAGTAAAACTTTTGACAAGAACGCATACAAAACAATCTTTAAAAACGATAAAAGAAGTTTCTCCAAATCAAGTTCAAAAAATTAAAGATTTGATCGCAGAAGTTAACCCAAAAGCAAAAGTAATTGATCTTGATGCTAATAAGCCACGTTGTATGGATGCTCCTTCAAAGACTTACTCAATCACTAAAAATGATAAAGAAGTGGTGATTGGTGGGTGGAGTGGATGCCATAGATCACAAATGAATTCTAAGGCAGCTCAAGAGTTAATTAAAATTATTTCTGAAATTTAATTGATATACCATATTGCGATTTGAGGGAGAAATACTTCTCCCTTAAATTTTTAATTTTAAAGTGACTTTATCATCTTTCGACTTATTTCTTCCGATCTTTTGCAAATATCTTTCCTGCTGACATTGTCCACCTGAATAACTGCAATAAATAAAATCAATCTCAAGAGCAATGTTTGAGTTCTTGTTTTTTAATAATACATTTCTAAGTAAGTTTTGATTGGTGTATTCATAAGTGGCTTCGCCAACCACCACTGTTTCAACTTCGATCCACTTATGATTGATTTCTTCCCAGACCTTTACATAAGTTGCATCGTTAACTTTTTTGCCTTCTGGTGGAACAAACTGAATTTCGTAATTAAATGAATCACGAGCACCAATCGTTTTATCTGTTAAAAGTTCATACTTATCTTTATTTTTAAAAGATTGATGATCGATTGCTAAAATACCAATTGAACAAAGGAGGCAAGTAATAATGACCAATTTTTTAATCATGACTTTTTTTCGCTTCACAATCTATTGGAAAATACGAGAGACAGTGATTTTTTCCACTTATGATTGGATGAAAATAAACCACACTATCTGAACTAATGGAACCATAATTTTTTGTTTTGATAGTAACTTTTTTATTTTTTCTTAAAATCTGTTTCGCTTCTTTTATCCAATCTTGGCAATGCTCAGTTTCTATAGCCCTTGATGTTAAAATGGAATATTTTATGTTCTCTCTTATGAAATTAACATATAGAATTTTTAAATCGTTTTTTCCACCTTCGCAACCTACTTTTACAGTTTTCGAATCTACTGAATAAGTAAATGGAGGCATATAATCACTTCCAAATAAATTCATTGTGAAGATTGATAACAAAATAAACATTAATCTCAACTTTATTCCTTTATTATTTTTAGAAAATTATTCTTGATTTCAATTGAAGTTTTATTTTTAACTTGTCTGGTTATCCCTTTATATTCAAAAACTGCTTCTACCCAGCTCACTTCCCTTTTTAATTTTTTCTCAAGTAATTCTTTTTTACGAAACAACCATCTTATTCCTGCACAAATATTTCTCTCGGGAACTAACATGTCTGATTGTTTCAAATCAACAAAATGATTTTTCAATTCTTTTCCATCTTCTCTCAACAATTTCAAGGTTCTATCTGTTACCTGCATTAATCCTCGTGCATAGCCATTGTTTCCTTTTGCTTTGACAGTAACATTTTCATTAAAAGTGGATTCCGAAAATACTAAAGCTTTTACAATAACTGGATCTAATTTTTCCTTTGGCGACAAAGCTTCATTCCAATAAGCTGTCCAACCAATAATCATTGTATCATATTTTTTATTAATTAATCCTGGCACCTTTATGGATAAGTTATTTTCCTTATCTAAATTTTGAAATTTTTCAGAGTTCGATATTAATGTGATCTCATCAGCGAAGATGACATCCTTGCCAGATTTATTAGCTCTGCAGTGTCCATCGACATCTTCAATTTTACCATTTCTCAATCTATTATGCCGAGTAACCCAATGCTCTCCATTCACACAGATTCTCAAAGAGTGTTTTTTACTATCCGAATTCCAAATTAATTTTTTATCCTTAAGTATTTGCTTCTTATAAGGTTCAAATAATTTATCAAATTCAACAATGTCGAGCTTATAAGGAATGTTTGACTCTTCCCAGTCACTTTTGAAATTCAAAATGTTTTTTGAAATATCTCTCTTGTTGGAGTTTTCTACAAACAAATCAACATCTGAAAAATCTTTGTAGGTACCATTGGATCTAGAGCCGTACAAATAAACTTTGCAATCTTTACCTAGTTTTGAAAAATGCTTCTCTAATAAACTGCACATCTTATCAAAATGTTTTTCAGAAATTCCGTAAATTTTCAAGTCAATCTCTTCTCTAATTCAACTAAAAGTTTTTGGCTTGATAATAAAAATAAAGGTATCACTTTAAAGACTTCTTCCGCAACTTCATCATGGTAAATATGACTAGCCTTATTCCTTGCTTCAATAAATTCAAACCATATTTCTGGATTTGTTATCCAGCCATTTTTTGCCAATTCTCTAAAAACATTGCGAGGAGAATCAGTTTGAACATTGTGAAATTCTAAAACTTTTTTCGCTGTCAACCAGCTAACTTCTAAACAATATTCAAATCGCTGAATAATTCCATCGCGCTCAAGTAACGAATTCGGAGGATTTTTCATTGCCACACTTAGAGTGCTTAAAGCTTTTTTAAAATTATCTAACTTCGGTTTATTCATTTAATAACTCAATAATTTTCTTAATTGCTCTTCTACGTGAGTAATTTGGGGAAGAATGACATCTTCAAGGCCTGGGTTATAAGCACAATGAGTGTCTAGTGCTCCAACTCGAAGAATGGGTGCATCTAAAAGCTCAAAACATTCTTCAGTTACTCTAGCTGAAATTTCGCCAGCAAAGCCTGAAGTTTTTTGTTCTTCATGCGCAATCATTAAGCGACTTGTTTTAGTGATTGATTTTTTAATCGCTTCAAAATCATATGGAGCCAGAGTTCTAAGATCGATGACTTCGACAGACTTACCTTCAGCTTCTAATTTTTTAGCTGCTTCAATTGATTTTTGAACTAAAGCACCCCAAGCGACGATTGTGGCATCAGATCCCTCTCTGACAACTTTCGCTTTCCCGAATGGAATCATGTATTCCTCACCAGGATCAGCGTTTCTGTTGTAACCTTGATAATATAAATGTTTATGCTCTAAAAACATCACGGGATCATCAGCTTTGATCGCTGTTCGAAGTAGTCCAGCCGCATCTGCTGAGTTTGAAGGAAAGGCCACGCGGATACCAGGAACGTGAGTAAATAAAGATTCACCACACTGCGAGTGATAAATCGCTCCACCTTTTAAATAACCACCGATAGGAACTCGAACCACCATTGGACAAGTGAAGTCTCCACCTGAACGATAACGAAGTGTCGCCATTTCGTTTTTAAGTTGCATATAAGCGGTCCAGATATAATCAAAGAATTGAATTTCTACAACGGGCTTAACTCCTCTTATCGCTGCTCCAATTGCTCGTCCTATGACATTGGCTTCTGCTAGTGGCGAATTAAAAACCTGCCCATCGCGAGACTCACGTTGAACATTTGCTGTGATTTTAAAAACTCCACCTTTTCCTTTTAGCTCTGGATTTTTCAATCTTTCTTTTTCAAAAAAGTCTGCCACATCTTCTCCCCACATTCTTAGCAGTGGGTTTTTATTAAACTCAGATCGTAAAACTTTATTAATTGAAGCGGCCATTGGCACATCATCTTTTCCAGAAAAGTTTGGAGCAGATTCAAAATGAGTGGTTGAATCAATTGGTTTTTCAGTTGAGTAAAGATGATCCATAACTGTTGAAGTTTCTGGCCATGGGGTTTGCAAAGTTTTATCCATTGCTTCTTTTGCATTTGCAGAACATTTCTTTAAAACTTCTTCACGTTCTTTTTCTGTAATAATTCCGGCATCAACTAAAAACTTTGGGTAGGCATTAAAAACATCTAACTTTGATTCAGCGGCTAATTCATCTTTCGTTCGATACATTCCATGATCATCTGAAAGTGAATGTGAATAAGGTCTTGTTACAGAAGCGTGAACAAGAGCAGGCTTTCTATTTTTTCTAATGTAATTAGTGGCTTCAGTCATAGACGCAAAAGATTCAATAGGACAATTTCCATCGGTGGTAAAAATTTTAAGCCCTGGAAAGTTAGCTAGCGTTTTTGAAATATTTCCTTCTGGATATTGAACATCAGTTGGAGTCGAAATAGCAAAGCCATTATCTTCTACCATAAACATCACTGGAAGATTATTTACAATCGCAGTTGTTAATCCTTCCCAAAACTCTCCTTGAGCAATGGTTCCATCACCAGTTGAAACATAAATAATCTCATCGTCGTGATATTTATTTTTGAAACCTTTCATTTTATATTCTTCTGTAAGGCGCTTGTACCAAAGACCTGCTTCTGCTAATCCACAGGCTTGAAGAAATTGAGTTCCTGTACAAGAAGATTTGTTAACAATATTCAAATCTACATGACCCCAGTGAGCTGGCATCATTCTTCCGTGACTGGCCTTATCACCAATGTTAGCATTGGCCTGACATAACATTTCGTATGGAGTAACTCCTAAACCTAAACAAAGTGCACGGTCCCGGTAGTAACACAAAAACCAATCATGTTTTGGTTTTAAAACTTTTGCAGCTGCAGATAAAATCCCTTCATGGCCTGCACCTGAAATTTGAAAATAAGCTTTTGATTGCTTCTTCATGGTAATTTCAGCATCGTCTACTTTTCTTGATGTATAAACATTTTCTAAAAGTTCAACTAACTCTTTTTTCCCTAATTTATATTTTTTTGCTAAATCTAATTTCGCACTTAGGTTTGATTTTTTTGAAGTCATTGTTTTGCCTTTTACGCTTTTATTTTTTGTTTTTGTTAACATGATTTTCAACTCGCTTACACATTTTAAAATATCTTAGGAATTTACCAGAATTGAAGTCTTTTTGTCTAAGCTTTTTGCGTAATACTCCCTGCGAAAACGTTCACCATTTCAACACCTTAGCTGTTCTGTTTAACTTAATTCATTGCCATTGGTCTTCTGAATTGACAAATATTCCGCTTTAGAGGAATAAATAGCCTGGAGAAATATTTATGACTGAGACAACTGAATCACTTCCAATTAAAAAACCTGAATGGTTAAAAGTGAAACTCCCAAGTGGTGAAGATTTAGCCAACTACCAACAAATTGATAAAAACTTAAAAGAGAAAAAATTATTTACTGTATGCCAAGAGGCAAATTGTCCAAACATAGGTGAATGCTGGTCGAAAAAAACTGCAACCATGATGATCTTAGGTGACACATGCACAAGAGCTTGCAAGTTTTGTGATGTTAAAACAGGTAATCCAAAAGGCTTTATTAATACTCATGAAATTGATCAGGCCTCTGAAATGGTTAAGGTCATGGATCTTAAATACATTGTTATTACAAGTGTTGATCGCGATGATTTGTCCGACTTTGGATCAAGTCACTTTGCTAACGTGGTAAAACGAATTCATCAGGACCATCCTGAAGTTATCGTAGAAGTTTTAATTCCTGATTTTTGTGGAATTGAAGAACATATGCACACGCTAGCTAAAAGTCATCCATTCGTGATTGCTCAAAATATCGAAACTGTAAAACGCTTAACTCACCCGGTGCGCGATCGAAGAGCTGGATATGAGACGACTATGCAATGTTTAGATTTTTACAAAAAAAATTATCCAAGTATCAAAACCAAATCGTCTATCATGGTGGGTCTTGGGGAAACATTTGAAGAAATTGTTGAAACACTTAAAGATCTTCGTGATGTAGGTTGTGACATTATTACATTTGGTCAGTACTTAAGACCATCAACTCGCCATTTACCAATTAAAAAATACTATTCTCCAGCAGAATTTGAAAAACTTAAAAAAATTGCTTACGAAATGAATTTTGAATTTGTAGCTTCTGGACCTTTAGTAAGATCTAGTTACAAAGCTGCTGATTATCTTGATCACTTAAAAAAGCAAGGTGTTCAGTTATAAAATGATAAACTTTGATCACCAACTTTTTTTTCAAAGCTCAAATATCAAAGTAGAAGAATTTCAAATTCTAGATTCTAATATCTTTCTAGTTAAAAAATTTAATTGGGATTATGAAGAAGCTCTATTATTTCAAGAAAGTTGTGTGAATGAAGTTCAAAAAAATAACCAATTAGTTTTTTTTATTCTTTGCTCTCATCCACAAAGTTTTACCATGGGACGAGGCTTACAAAAAAATGACCATGAAGATTTCTTGCTAAAAGAATTTTCCAGCGATGATAAAGAAAAAATTCATTCTCCTCTAGTTCAAATCAAAAGAGGAGGAGGATTAACCTTTCACTATCCAGGACAAATGGTTTTTTATCCTATTCTCTCTACGACACACTGGAATTTAAAAGTCCATGACTTTATGGTTTCCATTTTAAAATCTTGTGAGAATATTTTAAATCAAAGCTATCCTGAATTAGAGAACTCTCTTCAAACTAAAATAGATTATTTAGGTCTTTGGTTTATTAAAAACCAACAGAGAAGAAAGATTGCCTCGATCGGAGTAGCTGCAACTCGATTTATTACATATCACGGCTTGGCCTTAAATTTTTTCCATTCAGAAGAAATGTTTTTAGAAATCAAAAAAGTTTATCCTTGTGGACTACCAGGTGATATTTATAATTCCCTTGAGCAAATTCTAGTTGATCGACAAAGAAAGTTATCAATTAAAGAGTTTGATCAATTTCAAATTCTTTTTATCAAATCAATTTTAAATGAAATTCAGACTAAAATCCTGACGAAAAACCAATGACAAATCGACGATCTTCATTCCCTCGAAAAGAAGAAGAAGTCGTATCCACAGCATAGGTAGTCATATCAAATTCCACTTTTTTTGTTCTAACACCTAAACCCGCTGATCCAAAACCATCTCCATAGCCTAGCCTAAAAAAGAACATTCTGGAAAAATCCATTTCCATTCCCATAAGTATTCTTCTAGTGGTGGAAATATCTGAGAATTGAGAAGTTAAATCTTTGTAGTTAATCTCTAAGTGAATTCGAGTTGAAGTTCCTATTTGAGGAGTAATGGAGAATCCCACATCCATACTTCCTTTAATTTTATCTGGCGCTCCAGCTCCGCCAGCGGAAAACTCTTGTCCTAAAACATTATGCATATTAGCTGCAAATGTTGGTAAAAATACAATTGGTAGTGTGATTTTTGCTCCAGCAGTTGTGACTAAGGCACTTCCTGATTTGTAAGTAGAATCAGTTACAGTAATCGTCGCATTAGGATCTACATTTTGATTTAACTCTTTTCTTGAGAGATAAATAGAAGAAGCTCCTAGCTTTATCACTCCACCGAACAAAGAAAAATTGAAAGCGGCATAAGGTCCATGATCTGTTCTATCGGCGATTTCAAAACCAGTTGCAGAATTTATATCTGTGACAACTGCTCTGGTTCTTTTTGCAAACAAGTACCCAAATGAAACGTATCTTGAAGTAAAATTAGGAAGTGCATGAACTCTTGAATGAGAAATTTGTCCAGGATTCGCAAGCATCAATTGTCTTGTTCCATCAATCGAAAATGCTTTTGTTAAATTTGAAAATGAATCTAATCCTGATCCACCTGTTATGGATTTTAATGAGCCTTTATTTGTTTCGAATGAAAAGTTTGATAAATGAAGATGGGGATAACGAACAGTACCTAAACCAGCTGGATTATAAAAAACAGCGGAAGCATCATCAACTTTGGCAATAAAGGCATTTCCCATCGCAAGTGCCCGACTACTTGTAGCTAGTTCAGGAAAAATACCATCTTCAAAAGTTATGGCAAAAACTTTTGGAATAAAAAGGAAAAATAAAAATAATAAAGTCCCTAAGACCTTCATATTTCTATTTTAAAATTTTTAAAGAAAAATAGATACAGAGGTAAAGTTGGCACAGCTTCTGACTAAATCGATCAATTATGTCCATTTAAAATCAATTGATCAAGTTCACAAGGAGTCGCTCCATTACTCATGAGATAAGCTTTGATATAAACCGGATCGGAAACAGTTGGGCTAGCAGAAGTATAAAGCGATAATCCTGAGTTTATTTGAGCCAAAGTGTTTGCTGTAGAATAGCTTGAGCCAGTGGCCCAAGTACTTCCATTATAATACTTCCAATTAATTTTATCGTTAGATAACTGATATCTCACCCCACTAGAGCATCCCACTCCCAAGGTCTCAGCTAAATTTGAGAGGGTTTTAAAATTTAGCCCATTTTGAGTGACGACAAAATCTTCAGAATAAGAATAAAAATTATGACTTGGTTCAATGATCGCTTGCTTCACATCTGGTCCTGAGGCATTTACGTCAGACACAAAATTTAATTGATATTGAAAATAACGATTATTAGAAAGTGAAAAAGCATATCTTGGCAATGTATTATAAACATAACCTAAACTATCTACATTATTTAATTCAGATACAGTCGTTCCAGAAAATGATCCATCTGAACAATTTGATTGAGCGCATGTTCTCGCATCAATATTTAATCGATTAGCCCCTCTTCTAAAAAGCTGAGTGATTTCTGTATTACTTAGCACTCGACTCCACACGGCTGCTTCATCAATGGTTCCTGTAAAATAATTCGCATTGCCTGATCGTCTTCCAATGGTAATCGATGTCCCCATGGCATAGTTCGTGGCTTGAGTGTAAGAAATATCTGCCGTGGAGGTATTTCCATCGACATAAACACGGTAAGCAGAAGCATTTCCCGTTACGACTACATGATGCCAATTTCCATCATTGATAACTTTGGCGCCAGCAGATGAGTTGGCATTATTTAATGTAAAACGCATTTTTCCTGCATTTATCCCAATGGGACTGTGAGCGGCTGCAAAGGAAAGTAACTTTTCATTTAAAGTCGAAGTGGTTTTAAACCAAAGTGCGGCAGTAAAAGTATTTGACTGCACATTAGTTGAAAGCAGGGTTGTTCCGGTTAAATAACTAGTCGTCCCATCAAAACCCACTCCGTTATTAAGTTTTCCTGCTATTCCCACTGTCACACTTCCAACGATAGCATTGGTTGTTTTAGTCGCTGAATTTTTTAAATTTGTCGCACCGTTATTTTCATTAAAATGCCAAAGAGCTACAAGATTACTTTTTAATGTAGATGACGCCAAACTTGGATAATCAGTTGTCGACTCACTTCCATAAAATAAATTAGCTAGCGTCGCTCCGCTTTGTTGTGGAAGATAAACCGTCAGTGAATTTAAATTAGATAATTCAGTAGAATTTAATTCACGATTAAAAACCATCATATCATCAACCACGCCACCAAAATACTGTGAAGCGGTCGTTTCAGTTGTTCCAGCACCAATTCTTGTGGGCCTTGTGGAATTGGCCACAAAATCCGTCGTAGCGCTAGCTTCCACCACTCCGTTAACCGAAAGTTTGGCAACTCCATTTTCATAAGATCCACAGACAAGTTCAAAAGCAGATGTGCTTGGAACAGTTGTGCTCACCAGTTGTGTGTAACCAGAACCTGTTCCAATCCAAAATTCATAATTGTTATTGACATAAAATGAGTAGCCCGTGTTGGTATCTCTCGACATAAAAAATGAATTGTAACCACCACCCACACTCGTTGCTTTTACCCAAGAACAAACAGTAAATCGACCCACTGGATTTAAATGAGCATTAAAAGCTGCTTCAAAATATTGATTGGTTCCATTAAGTAAAATCCCATTAGAAATTTTCGCCGCTTGAGAATATGTCGGCGTTCCAGTTCTCACAAATGAAATACTATTATATTTTTCTGTTCCGTTCCCAGACGCTTGCTCATTCGTGATCAAAGCGATTGAAGGATAATCTGGAATTTCTTTTCCAAATGGAAGTGAAGTTTTAATATTTAAATGAGTCCATGCAGAAGATTGAAATGCATCGGTGATTTTTGAATTATATGCTTCAGAATAAGGAGCTGCCACTGTATCACTTCTTTTCACCATGGAGTTAGCCACATCCCACATCAAACTTCCCGGAAGACTTGGAAACTCTCCTGAGGTGCTATGAGTTTGATCGATCACTTGTGAAATTAAATATGCTATTCCAGATCCAGAATTCGCAATATTTCCAGAACTAAAACTATAAGAGTCAGGATCACCCACGTCGCCAAATAAAAATGTTTTTGAAACTGGCGCTCTCACTGTCAGTAAAAATGAAGTATTGTTACTCAATCCACCATCATTCACCGTTACTGTAATCGTTGACGTACCCGACTGATTATTTTCTGGCACGATACTCATCGAACAATTAGGATAGCTACCTCCAAATGTAATCGATGAATTTATTACTAATCCGGTATTAGAAGATGAACCAGATAGAACTGTTCCACAAGGTAAACTTCCATCAATGTCATTAATTGTCACGGAACTATTCAAGGTTTGATTTTGAGCTGTATATTGATCGGTAATAGCATTAATAGTAGGAGCATCATTCACAGGATTGATTGTAAGGGTTGCGGATTTTGCTATTGAAGTTTGAGCAGCTGCTGTCACTGTATAGTTAAAACTTGCTGAACCATTATAATTATTTGTTCCTGTAACACCCACAGTACAAACACCACTGCCATCACAACTACAACTTTGTGCTTCAGTAACATTCGTCAAACTCGAGACAGAACACGCTGTTGCTAAATCACTTTCGGGATCCGTATAGCTCAAAGTAATGATCGATTGCGTATCTTCGTTGAAGCTTGCTGGTGTGATATTATTTGCAATAGGTGCATCGTTAACAGCATCAATAGTCAAGCTTGCACTCGCTTGATTAGAAGTTTTAGTATTCGCTGTCACTGTGTAATTAAAACTTGCTGATCCATTATAATTATTTGTCCCTGTCACTCCCACTGTGCAAGTTCCAGCGGAGCAAGCACATGCTGATGTTACGGTCACATTTGTCGGTGAACTAATTGCACAACTAGATGCTTGATGACTTTCTAAATCTGAATAAGATAAAGTGATGATTGATTGTGTGTCTTCATTGAAATTAGCTGGAGTAATATTGCTGGCTACCGGAGCATCGTCAACTCCTGTGATCGTTAAAGACGCAGCTGAAATATTAGACCAGTCCCCATTGGCGCGAACTGAATAACTAAATCCTCCACTTCCAAAATAATTCGAATTCCCAGTGACTTTGAGTTTACAATTTCCAAGAATCACATCACAAGTACAAGCTGTAGTGATTGTAAGATTACTAGGAAGAGTAATAGAGCAATCACTTGCTCCCGCTCGATCGCCATCTGGATCAACATAATTTAAAGTCAGAAATCCTGATTCAATATCTTCTAAAATAGAATCAAGTAAAGTCACCGCTTGAGTTGTAGGTACATCGGCCACTGGATTTAAACTAAAAGAAGCTGTAGCCTGAGCAGAAAGTTCTGATCCGATAGAAACACGAAAAACAAAACTGGCCGAACCAAAAGCATTACTTGCTCCTGTGACTCCCACAGTACACACACCAGCAGCATCACAAGTACAAGCTTGAGATATAGTTACTTTGTTTAAAGAAGATAAACTACAGCTTGTCGCTTTTCTTGAATCTGTATCTGTATAGGAAAGAGTGATTGTTGAAGCAGTGTCTTCATTAAAATTTGCTGGAGTAATATTTGTCGCTTTTAATTTATTTAAACTGCCTCCACCAGTGGACGCAGCACCAGATCCTTGCTTGGTTGAATCCTGCACGCATGATGAAAAAATCACGCCTAAAAAAAACACGATGAATATTTTTTTAAGGATTATTTGCAACCTAAACTCCAAGCGAAGTTTATAATAAACTAAGCTTTACTTTATTTTATCAAAAGGTTGGAGTTTTATCCTGGCTAAATCTTTTACCTATCTAAGCTAAAGAAATTGAATTGATTTGGTAGGACTTTTAAGGTCCTACCGATTAAAACTTTAATGAATTTGCAAAGAATTCTAGGCTAAAAGCTCTAACCTATTGTTTTCTCGATTTTCTACCTGGGAAGCGATGTGCGTGATTTCCAAGGTAAGTTCCTTTGATTTTCTTAATAGACTCAATTCTATTTTCCGCCATTAAGTCTGTAGCCTTATAAACCGGAATATTTTGTTCATCTGAAAGCTTGAAAATTTCAAGTGTCTTATCAAAAATCTTGTCGACCATTTTAGTAGACTTTTCTGCAGACCAACCTTCAAATTCAATCGAAACGTTCATAACTCCACCAGCATTTACTAGATAGTCTGGAGCATAGAGAATTCCTCTTTCTTTTAAAATATCTCCGTGACGATTTTCTTTTAACTGGTTATTAGCTGCTCCACAAACGATTTTTACTTTTAATCTTTCGATGGTTTGATCATTAACTGTGGCACCAAGTGCACATGGTGCATAGATGTCAGCTTTAACATCGTAAATTTCATCGCCTTTTAAAATTTCTGCATTAGGTACTGATTCTAAAAATCTTTTGATGTTTGCTTCATTGATGTCGTTAACAAAAACTTTTGCACCAGAATCATATAACCATTTTCCAAGATGAGTTCCCACTGAACCAGCACCTTGAATTGCTACCACTTTTCCTTTTAGAGATTTGTCTCCGAATACTTTTAAACAAGATGCTTCCATCCCTCTAAAAACTCCGCGAGCTGTCCATGGAGATGGATTTCCTGATCCACCATGAATTTCGGCTACACCTGTTACGTTTCCAGTTTCAGCAAAAATATATTCCATGTCTTCTACATTCGTATTTACGTCTTCAGCTGTAATATATCGACCATTCAAAGATTCAACAAATCTTCCGTATGATCTAAATAAAGCTTCTGACTTATCTTTTTTAGGATCACCAATGATAACTGCTTTACCACCACCAAGGTGTAATCCAGAAATTGAATTTTTATAAGTCATACCACGAGACAATCTCAGTGCATCTTCAACCGCTTCGTCCATGCTAGCGTATGGCCACATTCTTGTTCCGCCTAAGGCAGGTCCTAAAGTTGTATTGTGAATAGCTACGATCGCCTTTAAGTTACAAGTTGGATCAGAAAAAAAGACAACTTCCTCATGGCCCATAGAATATAGTTTTTCGAAGCTTAACATTTGAGTTCCTCACTGTTATGAATTACAATTTCATGAATGTTAATCTCAGAGGGTTAAAAGTCATATGCCCACCGCGACAGAAACTATGCAATTTAAAGATATTAATAATCGGATTTTCAATATTTTGAAAAATGTTTTTTTGCCTTGCGCGATTATCGTAATTTCTTTTTCTGCTCAAGCAGCTATTAAGATAGGAATTTCCACAGATATTAAATGTAAGCTTGAAAATAAAAAATACCACAATTTGCAATTTTATAGAAAGCAAGATGCAGAGCTTGTTCAAGATTTTGTTTCAATAAATTCTGATGTTTCTATTTTAAACTCAAGCTTTTTTGAAATCATTCATGATGGTTATAAGTACGCACATTTTAAAATATATGCACATGTGATTAATGAAGGTGGACTATATTCAACTAACTATATTGTACTTGTGCAAGAAAATGCATTTAACTATTCAAAAGCTGAAAAAAATGAATTTATAAATTATTTATCAAAGCAAAATTGTTTCAATAGAAATAGCTCTCTTGAATTTTTTCCAAACCTTAATCCCAATATGGTATTTAATTAAATGAAATTAATATTTATATTTTTGCTTTATTCTACAATACTGCAGGCTACTGACCAGAATTCATATTTAACTTTAAAAATAAATAACGTATTAGTTGAAATAAATGAAAGCAAGTTAAGCAATCAGATTCAAGTTAACCACTTTTTAAAAGAGCATCCAATATGCAATCTCTATGTTAGCAACATAAGTTTTAAAGACTCTAAAAAAATCATTTCTCTTGAAAGCTTTAAAGAAGTTATTTTAAAAAGCTCGTTTGCAGGGTTGAGAACACCTCGAGATGAAAACAGTCGCTGTCTTTCGCCTCTTAAAATTTTAGAATTCAAAATGTTTGATTCCAAGTTATTTATTCTTCCAGAGTCTCAGAAATCAATTTACATCATTGATCTCAAAAAAAAGAACACTATTACATCTTTTAACCTCCCTGATAAATACACTAAAATTATTCAAAACTTTCACCTATACCAAAATGAAAAAATTTGGTTACTAACAAAAGATATTTCAAATCGCTTTTGCTTTGAACAATGGGACCTAAAAAACCTGAGAATTACAAACACCTGGTGTGGTGAAGATTTCAACTTCTCAAATTACGAAATATATTTTTTTCAGGGACAGACAATTGCCATAACAAAAACATCAAAATCTAACTTTAAAATTTATGACATAGAAAAGAATATTCTAATTTCAGATATCGCAAATGAATTTCGATTGAAGTTAAAAAACACTAGTTTGAGAGTGATTAATAATGCCTTATAAAATCTTATTTGTTTTTATTCAGTTTACGCTAGCAATCCTTCCATTAAACTATGAATTAAATGAGAGTTTCAAAACTAACATAAAGCATGTCGAAAAACTCAACGATAACTCATTATTGATCACGCTTAACAATGATGATGTTATTCAAACTAACTTCGAACAAGCATCATCAACATTAGTTGCAAAAAAACGATTTAAGGTTATAGAATTCCAATTAAATCAAATTCTCAAACCTCATTTCTCACCCTACGCCGGTGTAATTACAAAATCGGCTGAGTGCCAGGCAGTTGAGAAGATTAAACGCCAAACTAAAGAAACTGAGAATGAAATCAGAACAACATTTCACCTAATGTCTAATTCAAATAAGACTATTTCACCATGTGGTGCTGCAAATGAACTCTATTTTTTAACTTTTGAAATGCTCTATTGTAAAAAGCAAAAGAATTTTTCAATTTTCAAATTTTTTAGCAAAAAGAAATTTCATCTTTTAGGAATAGGTAAATGTACAAATTGAAAATTTTAATTTCATTGTTCATTATATTTTCTTGCCAACAAATTTTCAGCGCTGAAAATCATATAAAGGCCGGTTGTAAAATATTTAATAATAATGCTGAGCTACTTCGCGACTTGGGGGGAGAATTTTGTTTCTTTTTTGACGACGGATCTTACCTCACAGTTTCCTCTCGTGACTTTAGTGCGATTAAATTTCAACCAAATGGTGAAATTGCTTGGAAGAACGCTGTATTTTTCCATCATCAAGGCGCCATTTCGTATGATCAAAAACATATTTATCTGATGTCTAAAGCTACTCATGATTTCTTTGGTGTAAAAGTTTTATTCGATACTTTGATTTGTATTGAAAATTCTACAGGTAAAGTATTGTGGACTTTTGATTTATTTAACCATCTAGACAAGATGAGAGTTTCATCTAGAGAATTATTGAAAAAAGATTTTTTATTTTATAAGGTTCATACTAGCAGCTATGCTTTTGGCCATTTAAATTCTGTTCAAGAAATCAAATTTGAAAAACTTGAATTTGTTCATCCTAGCTTAAAAAAGGGAAATTTGATATTAAACGTTGGCTATAATAATACCGTTCTTATTCTAAACCCCAAAACGCATTTAATAGAAAATCTCATAACTCTTCCAAGAAATTATTTTGAAAACATTTTTCACGATGTTAAAATATTAGAAACTGGAGAATTACTTATCTACACCAACTTTTTTAAACCCAATCAGGAAACAGTAGCAAGAACTGCAGCTGTTAAGGTCAATTGGATTAATTTAAAGCCTGAACAATTCAAAATAATAGAAATACCTCTGAAAGTAAAAAATAATCATTTTATTCAAGATGTGACTGGTGGAATTGAAATTGACAAGAATGGAAATATGCTTGCTTCTACCTTTAGTGAAGAGTTTGGCTTTCAGTTAACTTTATATAATCCCGACTTAAGTGAAAGGATTAGATTCACTCCTTTTGAAAATACCATTAAAATGGGTCAAGTATTCCAAGAAGGTCGATGGGAAAATTTAGATCTTTTTTTAAAAAACAATAAATCAATCCATAATTTATAAAACAAGGAAGAACTATGCCAATAATAAAAATTTTAAACTTTACTAATGCAAATGAAAAACATGAATTTAATGGAACTGTTGATGCAACGATTTATGACTCATTAGAATCTCAAGGATTTGAACTACCTCATGGATGTCTTGCGGGAAGTTGTGGTGCATGTAGAATAGAAATCATCGAAGGCGCTGAAAATTTAAAAACTCCCAGCGCCGTTGAATCAGATACAATAGATCACATTAAAAAAAATTTAGTCAACAATCCTTCCAAAAACATTCGTCTTAGTTGTCGAGCAAAAATCATTGGCGATATTACTATTTCTAAACTTTAAAATTTAACTCTCTTCTCACTCGATGATTTACTTTATTTTTAGCAAGCTGTGCTTTAAGAGCTCGAAGTGCTTTATGAAAGCTATCGTACATATTCTTGCCTTCTTTTTTAGCAACATAAAGTTTGTGATTCACTTTAACTTTTATAAAAGAAAAGAAATGTCCTTTAGAATCTTCTTTCACATCTAGCTCCACTTCAGAGCTAAAAGGTGCAACTCTTTCAATCTCATCTACACCAAAGCGAATTAATCTCTCTTCTGGTCTACTTCTCATAATTCCTCCTTGAAGAAGTGAATAATCATTCAATTCTTCCTACTTTAAAAATGATATCACTTAGTAAAAAATCAAGGGCTGATTTATCTTAGATTTTTAAAGAATTTCGCTTAGCTCTTCGGAGTAATAAATTGATTTCGTCGGCCGAATCTACTGCTGTATCCCATGAAGTATAGATTTGTTTTTTCGTATTGGCCCGTAAATCACCTGCGATAAATAAACCATCGATTGAGCTTTTGCCTTTATTATCGGTAACAACAAAGCCACGCCCATCGAGATTTGCGCCTAACTCTTTCGCTAGTTCATTATAGACAATCATACCAAGTGCTATAAAAATAATTTCAACTTCAACGACAGAATCTTTTAAAATAAGTTTATTTAAAATATTTTCTTTTGGGTTTCCTTCAAGATTGGTTATTTCATCCTGATGAAAATGAAACCCATAATGAGCCGCAATTTTTCTTGATTCTTCATCAAACTCTGCTTGATTACCATTTTGGAAAATATGCACACTTGGACAATGATATCTTTCATATAACATAATCGCGACCCAAAGTGCAGAAGTTGTATGTCCAATTACTCCCAACTTTTTATTGAGCACGTGATGTCCATCGCAACGAAGACAATAATCAGCTAGCTGTACATTGGCATAGGGTAAAATTGGCTTGATCGAATCTTTGATTATTGGTTGAACATCCATCACACCAGTACACAAAATAACATACTGAGCTTTATAAAGTATTTCATTATCATCATACAAATAAAAACAATCTGATTTTTTTTCTATTCGAGAAATTCCTGTATTCGCTTTCACAACAAAATTATCTTTAAATTGACTTTGGGTTAGCCAATTCAAAACTTCTTTATTTGAATCAACGATGGCCTTTTTATATTGGAAAAGTGCCGGCATGTTTTCAACTTTGCTTACCCACTGCGCTCTTGATTTTCTCTGATGAGTTTTAGAGCCTGTAAATAAAATGCAAGAATCATTATTTAAAACACCTCTTTGAAGTGCCATGTATCCTGCTGCCCCACCTCCAATAATGGCAATATCAAAAATTTCGCTCACTGAATTTCCTTTTATATTTATTCTTTGTCTTGATAACTAGACTGAGCTGCCTCAAGATCCGTTTGTTCTACTAGTTCTGCATGTTGTTTTTTTGAAAAAATATGTTTTTCACCGTCTACATCTTTCACTCGAACTTTTTTAATTGCAAAGTCTTCTACTTCTTGAAGCTCAAAGCTCAATCCTTCCCAAACTATAATTTGTCCTTGTTCAGGAAAGTTATTTCCAAGCATATCAAGTAAGAAGCCTGCGACTGTCGAGTAATTATCATTCAGTGGAATTTTGATATCATAATCTTGATACAATTCTCTCAACTGCATCTCTCCATCAACAATGATTCCAATATCTAAATCAGCTGCAGCAAGGGTTTTTTCTTGTTCTTCGACGTCGTCATGCTCATCGTGGATTTCACCAAAGATTTCTTCTACAATATCTTCAAGCGTGACAATTCCCACCACGGTTCCATTTTCATCTTTTACTAGTGCTAAGTGGACTTTCTTTTTGTTCATGTGATCAAACACAGATTGTATTTTCATATGCTCATAAACAAAAAAAGGCGGCTTAGTTAAATTTTCTATTTTAAAATTTAATTTATCCTTTTCTGATATGAAGGCCAAATCTTTCACATGTAAAAAACCAACCAAATCTTCAAGATCACCGTCGCATACAGGATATCTGGTATTCGCGGTCTCACGCAAATAATTTATCAACTCATCATGCTTCCAATTTTTTTGGACATAATTTATCTTTGCTCTTGGAATCATGATGTCTTTTACTTTAATTAAAGGAAACTCTAAAATTGATGAAAGTAAATCAATTTGTTTTGAATCCATGGTCTTTTCTTTTTCAGCTTTATTAATCATGAATTCGATATCATCACTTGTAACCATTCTTCCATTGAGTTCTGCATTATCTCCTAATATCGTATTTATAAACCAAACCAAGGTTTTAATCACTGGATACAAAATGTAGAACAACACTTGAAGTGAACGAATAAAAATTGCCGCTAATTTTTCAGCATGAGCTCGTCCAATCGTTTTTGGAATCAATTCACCAAAGATGATAACGATAACGGTAGTTGCCCCTAAGGCGATTGCCACAATATTTGAATCTGTAAATCTTGTAGCAATTGAGGTGGTGAGCGATCCTGCTAAAATATTTGCGATATTATTTCCGATGAGAATGGTTGATAAAAGTTCTGATGGCCTTAAGATCATGAAGGCCATCGCTTTACCTCGCGAGCCTCCATCTTCAATGAGTTGCCGAGCTCGATCCGCACCAATTGACAATAGAGCTGCTTCAGCAGCTGAAAAAAAAGCTGAACCGAGAAAGCAAATTAATAGACCGAAGATTTCTAAATTTATGGAAGTGGCAAGTGGAGGTTCGATAGAACAGTATCCTTGTTATAATTTAAGTAACTTAGAAATTTTATTTTAGCATAAATACGTTCTATTGTCTAATTCTGTCCCATTTTCAATAGGTTGAGTAAACAAGTCCCTAATTTTTAAGCTTAATGTTCCGATAAAGCTCTCATGAAATATCTTATTATAATATTAAGTCATTTTTTACTCATCAACTCATCGAGAGCTATTGAATGCATGGATTCAAATTCACCCTACGCACTTGGTAAGGCTATTTTTGGCGAGAAGAAGCTCCCTAGTTTTTGGACACAAGAAATTCCAAATGAGGAAGTCATCTGTTTAGATTTAACTAAAATGGAATTTAGTGAAAAGCAAAAAACAACTCTTCAAGAATTAAAAAAAGACAACTCAATCGACGACCAAGGATGCATTAACTTTAATCATTTAGATAAAAATCAAAGTGAAGAAGCAAAAGATCTCATTTTCTATTTAACCAATAGACCTTTAAAAATTGTTGTGAGTAAAAAAATAGAATCTGATCAAGTTCACAGTATTGTATTAACAAATGGGGATGATAAGTTTGTTCAAGATAATAAATTAAACAATCGGGATAAAATCGAATTAGCCGGAATTACTTTGCTAAGTTCAACTATTGGCATTCTAGTTGAAAGAAAATTGTTTAAAGGGCAACACGATAAAATGCTTCATGCGAATTACGGAGCAGTCATCAACGTAGGTAGTAATCTGGCTAGTTACTTAATCATCGAAGAAATGGGCGTCGGAAATAAATTAAATCTTAATAAGAATCAAAAGAAGATGGCTATATTATTAAGTGGTACTGCTATGGGGGCATTGATTGGATATGCCAAAGAAAGATTTTATGATTACTACAGAAGAAAATCTCACACCTATGATCCCAAACTAAACGGGGACACTGGTGCTACGATGTTAGGTGGTGGTGCTGTTACTCCACTTCTGCTTACCTTTACGACTAGTTGGTAAATTAATGATCGAGAGGCTTTCCACCAAAGTCATGATTGGAATAAACAATTCTATCGTGCATTTCGTGGTTGAATGGGTGAATTTCATCTATATTTGAAACATCTCGAAATATAGTATTACATTTATAACAAATGGCTATTGGCTTTAATTTTCTAAATAAAAAGAAATCGACGATGTATAATAAAATAAAAGTACTTAAATAATACTGTGGACCAAAATCCAAGTAAAAAAGAATCGTCGATATAATTGCTGTAACGATGAACAAAGCTGCACCAATATTTCTATTAAAATCTTTTTGAGAATAAAAATCTTTGCGCTCACATCCTGGACAATCTTTTAAAATTCCTTTCTCATGATCAGAATTAAATTTAACATCTTGTGATGTATGACAAATTTCACAAACGATCTGTTTAGAATCAGCTGTTGGGTGAACGTGAATTCCCGAGCCACAATTTTTACAAGTAAATAATACTGTCATCATATGAGTAGTCCAAAATAAAAAAATAAGTAACTTGAAATTAACTCACCAATAAAAACAAAAAATGTCATGGCATACAATATACCCGTTGAGCTCTGAATTGATCTCATCTTAACCAATCGGTAATTAAAATAACTCATCCCTAATATCACAACATATCCAAACATTGTACGCATAGAAAGAAGAAGCCAGTTAAAGGCAAAGCCAGAACCAAGACTCGTTCCCTCTGCAAAAAAATCCCAATTTAAATACGTCTCGTAAAAAGAAAAAATAATTTTTAAAAGTAGTATTGCCCATGTGATCAATGCTGCTTTAACGAGAGGCTTTTCACTTAGCTTTGGAACTACCAGATACCAATGTCCCAAGGTCATGGCATAAGTAATGCAACCAAGTAACAAACTTGAACTAATTAAAAATAAAAAATTTAAAGTATGAGCATTTGCTAAAAAAATGAAAATAAACAGCCCTAGACATATAAATATAATCAGATTCAAAATCCACATGATCCAAGTTTTTTTATCACGATGAAAAAATGATATTAAAATAAAAGAAATTAAAGCAATAGATTTTAAAATGATTGGTAATTGAATAAAAGCATTATCTCCAGACAGAGTCATACCAAAAGAAATAATCAATGCTCCAATAGATAAATTAGAAATCAACTTAATGAATCCATTTCCAGTTAATTCACTTCCAGCTAAAGGCGAAAAAAGATTATAGCAAAAAGCCAAAGATACTAAAAAAAAGTCAGCAATAATCTTAATATTGCCTTCCATTACATTGCTCATTTTAATCCTAAATAGAGATAATTTTTTTCCAAATATAATGCCAATTCATCAATAATGTCATGATTAATTTCAGGAATTTTACCCAGTAAATAGTCGCTTTTTGACTTATAGCTTATAGAATACCAACAGCCTTTATCTAAAAGGGCTAAATTCAACTTTGCAATAAAAACATAAAGCGTAATAAGCTTCGTTTCAGTTCGGTATTGGTGGATTTTAAATAGTTTTAAGTCTTCTCTTTTATTTTCAATATTTATCTCAACTTCTTCATGAAATTCTCTCAAGGCTGCATCTAGTGGATCTTCACCCATTTCAATTTTTCCACCGGGAAATTCATCTTTATTATACAAAGGACCAGGCTCCAATCTTTTTTGAGTCCAAATCTCAAAGCCATCTGCTGAGACATTTCTCAAATTAATAAGAATTGAGACATGAATTTTTTTTCGCATAACAACTTAATTTCCTAGTCTTTAAAATCAAGCTTTGATAATACACATTTTGTGAACAAATTTGAAGTTTTTAAACCTAAATCACTTATCTTTGCACCACTAGAAGGTGTAACCGATGAGCCATACCGATTAGCCATGCTAAAGGCTTTTCCAGAGTGGGATCTTTTCTTTACTGACTTTCTTAGAGTGCCAACAGTGGGAAGGATTACTGAGAAGCATATTATAGAACATTTTGGTCATGATCTATTTAACAACCCTAGTTTCAAAAAAAAGAATTCATTTCAAATTTTAACTAGTCCAAAGGCTCAAACTACAGAAATAGTTAGCCTCATTAACCATCTAGGTTTTTCTCATTTAGACTTAAATTTGGGCTGTCCTTCTAATACGGTTAATTCTAATTTTGGAGGAGCATATTTACTGGCCCATCCAGAATTACTTCAGCCTATTTTAAAAAATATTCGCACGAATTTCTCTGGAACATTTACGGTGAAAATGCGAGTTGGTTATAAAGATGACAAATTATTTGAGAATCTTCTCAAAATAATTGAAGACAATGGAATTGAAGCTATTACGATCCACGCTCGAACAAAGTCGCAACTCTATCAAGGAGTTGCAGATTGGTCCTATATAAAGAAAGCTGTTGAAACTTGCCAAGTTCCCATTATTGGTAACGGTGATATTTGGAATTTAGATGATATTGAACGTATTTTTGATTTTACCAATTGTCACTCCGTCATGTTTGGTCGTAGTGCCATGAAAACTCCTTGGCTTGCTCATCTCTATCGAGAATGGAAAGAAGGGCGCATCGAAAATGAAGAAACATTTTTAATCTATGAAAGAAAGAAATTTATCGAACTCTATTTTGAAAGTCTTCTAGTGGAGTACCGAAAAAAGAATTGGTCTGATGAAAGAATTCATAAACGATTTAAAGCATTTTCTCGATATATTTTTGATGATCTAGATAATGGTGATGCTATAAGAGGTAATTTTTTACGTTCAAATTCGCTTAATCAATTTTTAGATTTGATTTATATTTTGTAACTCTTTCAATTAAAAAAAGATTGGTGACTTCAAAAATTAATGATCCTAAAAGTGCAAATAGCACATTTCCACTTCCTCCAATCAGTAAAAGAAGAAGCGTAAATAGCGCAGGGGAAATACTTCTCACAATGGAATTATGAAATTTAAATTCATATTTTTTGGTAAAAAGTAAAAGGTAATAATTAAATTTTATGGCGATAACGTATAAGCTTAATTTACTTTTAGATTTAAAAGCATATTCTAATGCCCCAGGAACTAGTAGTGAAAAGTTCCATATATAAGCTAAAAGAAAAAATACGATGTTAACGAAATCTAAATCAATAAGTGTTAATAAAAGCCAGTAAACGATAGCCATAAAAAGCGAAACAAAATAATACAAGCTTCGATTTTCTAATGTCTTCAGTAATTTCATTCAATAATTCCACTTTTATGAGTTACAACCAATTCGGGAAACTGCATATTTAAAGGAGCATTGATAACCATACCAAATAAATACATAAATTCATCAACTGAAAGCATGTCTTTTCGATCAAACTCAGTGTCTAGATCATCCCAAATAGTCGTATCGATTGCCCCTGGAAAAATAGTCGAAAAACGAATGCCCATATTCATCCATTCTTTTTTAACAGATTCAATCATACCTTTTAAGGCAAATTTTGAAGCAGAATAAGCGGCAACATTAGGAAGCCCCACCATGCCAGCAATAGAAGAAATAGTAATCACGTGAGTTTGATTTTCAATTAAAAAATCAAGTGAGTGTTTTAAAATATGATATGCACCTACAACATTTGTCTGCAATTGATCTTGAAACTCTTTGGTTGAAGTTTCAGCAAGAGGAGACATTTGAAAAATACCAGCATTTAAAACGATCAAATCGAGTTTTTGAATATCTTCAGATAAAATCTGATACATTTCTTCTACACTTGATTCATCTCGAATATCGCACTCTATATCAACAAAATTTGGATCTATAATAGAACTTTTGGTTCTACTTAAGCCATACACCTTATATCCTTCAGAAATTAGAGTCAGGGCCATTGACTGGCCTAGTCCTCGCGATGTTCCAGTAATTAAAGCGGATGGCTGTCTCATATTATTTTGCAATACCTACTGCTTTTGTTTCTCTTAGAACTGTAATTTTAATTGTTCCAGGATAAGACATTTCTTCTTCAATTTTCTTTGCGATATCTCGAGACAACATAACTGTTTGCTCATCTGTGACTTTATCATTCTCAACAAAGACTCTGACTTCTCGACCACCAGAGATTGCATAAGATTTCGAAACACCTTCAAATGAATTTACGATTTGTTCAATGTCTGTCAAACGAGAAACGTATGACTCCATCATTGCCTTTCTAGCCCCAGGACGAGCTCCAGATAAAGCATCAGCTGCAGCAACTAAGTGAGCCAGAACTGATTCTGGTTTTTCATCATCATGGTGAGCACGAATCGCATGCACAATATCAGCAGACTCTCCAAATTTTTTCGCGAAATCAGCACCTACTACTGCGTGAGATCCTTCTGCAGAAGCGTCTAAAACTTTTCCTATATCATGAAGAAGAGCGGCTCTTCTTGCTTGTTTAACATTCAATCCAAGTTCAGCGGCCATAGCTCCACAAACAAAGGCTGCTTCAATCGCATGTTGATATTGGTTTTGAGTATAAGAAGTTCTCCAGTTGAGAGCTCCGATTAATTTTAATATTTCTGGGTGAATTCCGTGAACTCCAATTTCCATTTGTGCTTTTTCACCAAGGTCTCGAAGTTGTCTTTCCATCTCAGCTTTAGACTTATCATGAAATTCTTCAATTTTTGCAGGATGAATTCTTCCGTCTGCAATTAATTTTTGAATAACCATTCTGGCGATTTCTTTTCTAACAACATTAAAAGAAGAGATAACGACTACTTCTGGAGTATCGTCAATAATTAAATCGACACCACAGATTTGTTCAAATGCTCGAATATTTCGACCTTCACGCCCAATCAATCTTCCTTTTACATCGTCACTTGGAAGTTCAACTGAACCGATCGTTTTTTCACCCACATATTCACCAGCAAAACGCTGAATAGCAATCCCCACAATTCTCTTTGCTTTTGCTTCCGCATCTTCTTTTGTTTCTTCTTCAATCCGTCGTAGAACTTTTGCAAAATCAACTCGCGCTTCTTCTTCCATCAGTTTTAGTAACTCATTTTTAGCTTGTTCAACCGTCATTTGGGCTACTTCTGCAAGTCTAACAGCAAATTCATCTTGTTTCTTTTTAAGCTTTAAGGCTTCTTCTTCATGAAGCTTTTTTGAAACGCCAAATTCAATTTCTTTTTCTTTTAAAACTTTAACTTCTTTGTCGTGCTCTTCAATCTTTCTATCAAGAGTTGCTTCTTTTTTAGCGAGCTCTCTCTCTTGATTTTTTATTTCATTGGTTCTGTTGGCGATTTCACGATCAGATCTTTCTTTTTCTTCTTTTGAAATTTCTTTGGCTTCTTGTCGAGCTTTATATTTAATTTCATCAGCAGACTTTTTAGCCTTTTCAATTATTTCGTTTCCTTTTCCTTCATTCTCTTTATTGATTTTTTGGACTTGGCTATTTTTAATAAAATAACCAATTCCTAGACCAATCACCAAGCAAAGGATTGATGCTAGTATTAGTGCTATATTCATTTTATTTGTCTCCTATTATTATTTATTTTAAACAATTATAAATATTTTTTTCTGTTATCAACCAATCACATCTTTGATCGTGTACTTCCGTTGGAATTTCTTTTACTAATTGACTTTCAAAACAAATTCCAATTTTCACACCAACAAATTTTTCCAAATACCTGTCGTAAAAACCTTTCCCTCTCCCAAGCCTTTCACCAAAAAGATTGAAGGCTAACCCAGGAACAAGTAAAAAGTTTGGAGTCACTTCCAAGCTTTGGGCATCAGGTGTTTTAAGTTCAACACCAAACTCCTTGGTTACCATTAAATCCTTTGGATGAGACTTTCTAAAAATCATTTCTCCATCAGAATTAATTGCCGGAAAAGCCAAGGTCCTATTTTCTATTTCACTAAACGAAATTAAAAAATTTGGCTCTTCACCAAGAATTGGTGCAAATGCTCCAAGCACCATTTCTTTAGAATAAAAATTATTGGATTTCAGCCATTGTAGAAGAAGTTGAGAAAGCTTGGTTTCGTTTTCGCACTTAGAATCAAGATGCTTTAAACATCTTTTCATTTCTAATCTTAAAGCTTTTTTTCTTTCCACCTTATTCTGAAACAGAAATTATTTGAAGCGTCTCTTTGGCAATTGTTTTGAATTGTTCAACATTTTCTCGATACTCATTTTCAAGAGATTTTTTATCGCCAGCAAGTTTCAATGCTACCAAAACCGCTAATTGCTCATCACTTAAATTTGGAGTCTTTCTCAATATATTCGATGCTTCTGTTTGAACTAAGCTTACAATTTCTTCAGGCGTGACTCCCCTTAAGGCTTCATCTTTTTTAAGACGAAGTGTCTGACCTAAAACTTCAAATACTGTCTGATCCTCAAACCCTTTATTCATTTAAAAAAGATTAGCTGATAAAGGAATTTTCGTCAATGAAAATGCCCTGCGCTACACACCCAAGAGTGCCTTTAAATAATCATCAACATTAAATCGATCCAGATCATCTACACTCTCACCAACACCGATATATGCGATTGGTAATTTTAGTTGATCAACAATCGAAACAGCACTACCTGCTTTTGAGGAACCATCACATTTGGTAAAAATCAAACCAGTTAGGTTAAGTGTTTTATGAAACTCTTCTGCTTGTCGAATAGCATTTTGTCCAGTTATTGCATCAATTACCAACAGTGTCTGATGTGGCGCTTCGGCATTGAGCTTTTTTAGAACATTTTTACTTTTTGCCAGCTCATCCATTAAATTTTCTTTTGTGTGCAGTCTGCCTGCAGTGTCCAAAATACAATAATCAGCATTTTCATTAATGGCAAATTGAAGTGCATCGTAACCCACTCCAGAAGGACTCGCCCCTTCCTTTGCTCTAATCATTTTTGCTCCGGCTCGATCACACCATACTTGCAATTGATCAACCGCCGCGGCCCTGAAAGTATCACAAGCACCAACAACGACTGAAGCACCTTGATTTGAAAGCTTAGTAGCAAGTTTACCAATAGTTGTTGTCTTTCCTGCTCCATTAACTCCTACGATCATAATGACTTGAGTTTGACCTTTTCTTGAAGGATCAAACTGAAATAGACTTGGTTCCAATTTCTCTTGCGCCACACCCATTTTATTTTTTAAGTAATCATATAAAAGTTCTTTGAAATCTTTTGCGCTAAAATCTCCTTCTTTAGATTTTAAAGTTGCAACTTCGATTAATTCTTGAACAGATTTTGTTCCTATATCTGCTCCATAGAGAATTTCTTCGAGCATTTCAAGATCTTCTGAGGTTAATTTGTTACCTGAAAATACTTGTCCTAATTTTCCAAAAACGTCTTGTCTTGTTTTTGATAGTCCAACCAATAATCTTTCAGTAAAACTAATTTTTACTTTCTCTACCGATTGAGGTTTGGCAATTTCTGTAACCCTTTCAGGAATCTCTTGAGTCTTTTTTAAAACATCTTTTTTCTTGTTGAAAAAAAATACAAAAAAGAGAGCTGCTACAACTACTAGTAAGATAATCCACCAAAAATTCATTTGTTACTCCTAATCATTCGCAGTCAATCTAGCAAAGCTCAAGATTTTTTTCAACTTGCAAAATAGATTTAATACGCATAAATTCATTTTATGCAATCCGATATTATCAATGCTCAAAGCCAATTAATTAAATCTATACGAGTCTTTTTTGAAGAGCGAAATTTTTTGGATGTCTTAACGCCTCCCATGGTTAAAAATCCAGGAATGGAAACACACATTCATCCATTTCGAATCGCTCATACTTACAGGCCAAGTCAAAGCGATTGGTACTTGCACACTTCTCCTGAATTTCACATGAAAGAAATGCTTTCAAAAGGTTTTAAAGATATTTTTACTATCGGTTATTGTTTTCGAGATGAACCAAACTCAGATAATCACCGTCCACAATTTATCATGCTAGAATGGTATCGAGCTCATGCTCACTACAGCAAAATCATGGATGATTGTGAGGAATTATTCGAACACTCCCTTGAATATTTAGAGTCAAAAAAAATAAACATTGATCAAAACTTAAAGTCTTGCTTAAAAGAACGAGCTACTATTCAAGAAGTTTTTGAGAATTTTTTAAAAATTGATATTTTAGATTTTCTAGAAACAAAAGATCTTAAAGAACTTATCGAATTAAATTTTAAAGATGTTCCTCTTCCCACTCAAGGTGAAGTTTTAAGTTGGGATGATTATTACTTCTTACTTTTTCTTAATAAAATTGAACCTCATCTCACTCATTATCCCTATCTTCTTCTTTATGAGTTTCCACACCACTTAAGTGCTCTCTCAACTTTAAAACCAACAAACCCTAAAGTATCTGAACGTTTTGAAATCTACTGCAAAGGCATAGAGCTGTGTAATGCCTTTAATGAATTAACCGATTTAAGCATTCAAAAGAAACGGTTTGATTCTCAGGCCGAAGAAAAACTAAGACTTTATCAATACGAATTGTCTGAACCAGAAATACTCTTTAATTCACTTAAGCGCGGATTGCCAGATTCTTCTGGGATTGCCTTGGGAGTAGATCGTTTTTTAAAAATTTTAACTGATATGGAAAATCCGTTTTGGGTTTAAATTAAACTGTTAAAGGCCATATGGGTTTTGATTATGACTTCTGATTTTATATGTTGAATCGGAACTTTTTTAGACCAAAGTAAATGACTTTGAGCTGAGACAGATTGTCGGAGTTTATTATTCATTTTTGAAGGAAACTTAATGGCCATATCTGCTGAGAAATTTGCATACCACTTTTCAAGTCCGATGCGGTCATCGCCAAATGCATCCATTAAATCCAGAGCCTTTTCAGTCACAATTCTCTTTAATGAAAAGACACTCATGCCTTTTAAATTATCTCGATTAATTTTTTTATTTAAATATTTCTCATAAATAAAAACTGCTAAATCTGCTGACACACTTTTAACTGCAAAACCTTCTTGATTTTCCATTCCTGCATAGGTTGCATCGGATACCAGTGAGCGATAAATTCCTTCTCTCGTTCCCCCCTGATTCAAAATATTGTAATAGGTGCTAATCTCTTCAGTTGGAATAGCCATTTTTCTTGTGGCCTCATAAACTTCTTTTATATAGCCAACAAAGTATTTTTTCTCAAGTTCAAGATCGAGTTTCACAGTGTCCGGTTTACGCTGATAAGTTTCAACTGAAGTTGCTGAAACTTTTATTTCTGGAATTTTTGGCATTTCTACAAGATTTGGATCTACTGGTTTTCTGGGAGGTTCACCTAATATAGATCTTGTCATATTATCACCTAAAATTTGACTCATCATTGGTCTAAGTTTTTCCTGCCAAGTATTCGCACTTTCAGTTTGCGCGAATAAAGAAAAATTTAAGATGAATAAAAATAGCATTGAACTAAATAAAACCTTCAAGAATCCCCCAAATGTAAAAACTAATCTCATTATAAAGGGTTTTTCTTAGGCTCAAATATCTTTTTTTGAATTTGAAAGTAAATTTTCAAGATTTAAAAACTTCTCTTTCATAAGTGGAATAATTTGGTCAAGCAATTCAGGATTGTTTTGCCAATTATTTTTTATAATATCGAGTGAATCTTTGAGCGTTTCAATATCATTGTTTATATCGTGCGTTTTTTTAGTTTGAATATTCATGGATTGTTTAGAATGCGATAAAAGGTGTTATTTGAAATTTTTAATTCTTGTAAGGTTTTTCTAACTTTTTGATTATTTTTTTCTAAATACTTCTTTACTAGCTGCTTTTCAATTTTAGAAATATAGCCATTCAAGCCAGATTCACTTATTAATTTTTCTTCATTATCAAAACTTTGCTTGTTTTCATTTTGGTTTTCAACGATTAATTTTTTAATATCGTTGACCTCTATGATTCCCTTCTCATTACTTATCAGTAAATTTATCACTTTATCAAGCTGTCTTAAGTTTCCAGGCCAAGAATAATTCGTTAAAAGACTTTCAGCCTCTTTTGTTAAAAAAATCTTTCTTGTACTTGATTTAAGCTTTTTATCGATAGCATTTTTTAAATAAATATTCGACATTGAAAGACTTGGCATATAAAACTGATGACCATTTAATCGGTAAAATAGATCCTCTCTAAACTCACTAGCTTTTATCATTTCAGACAAATCATCACAGGTAGCACTTATTAATCTAAAATTTGATTTTAATAAATTGACTCCACCCACTTTTTTAAATTCTTTATCTTCTAAAACTTTTAAAAGTTTCTTTTGCATATTCATCGACAAAGTTCCTACTTCATCTAAAAAAAGGATTCCACCATTTGCTAATTCAAGTAAGCCTGCTTTTTCAGCAACAGCACCTGTAAAGGCTCCTTTTACATGTCCAAATAATTCACTCTCAAGTAAGTTTTCCGTAAATTCTGCACAGTTAAGGTGAACAAAAGGGATATTTCCTCCTTGTATTTCATGAATAAATTTGGCCAAGGTTGTTTTACCAGTTCCAGTTGATCCACGAATTAAAATCGCTTCATTATCACAAAGAGTTTTTTCAAGTTGAGTTTTAATTTCAATAACCAGCTCTTCTTCAAAAGAAAACTTTTCCGTTAGTTTTTTTAATAACAGATGACTTTCTTCCTTAAAATTTACTTTCTTTAAAATGACTTCTATCGCTTCAAGTTTAATAGGTTTTAAAAGATAATCATCTGCTCCTAAAAAATAGGCTTCTCTTATAACTTCGTCATCAGTTCTTGCAGTTAGAATAACCGTATAAAGATTTTTACTTTTTGCATGTTTAATTAATTTCAAACCTTCAAGTTCATGATCTAAATCGAGATCAATAAAAACTAAGTCATATGAATTTTTTTTCAACTTAATTTTAGCTTCTTCTTTGGATCTAGCTATGTCTATTTGAAATAAATTTTTATATTTCTCACAAAAATTTATTCTGCTCAAAAGATCATCTTCTATTAAAAGTAATTTTCTCAATTGCATTTCCAAGCTCCCACAATTTACAACCATCTTAATAAAATCCCGGATAGCAATCAATAACTGACTAAAATCCTTATATTTTTTACCTAACTGCCAACATTTGAGGTCAAGTTACCTAAACTAGGTAACCTTTTCTTTACCCTAAGTATTTAAATTCATGAATTTTATGGAGATTGCTAAATTTTCTTAAGAAATTAACGATAATAGAGATATGAAAACTATAAATTTATTTATTTTTAGTCTCTTTTTATCATCAACCCTTTTAACTGGTTGTATGCCGGACAGTCTTACCCAATTTAAAAAAGACCCTCCTGCAAAGCCTAAATCTGTTACCGGTGTACCTGTCACAGATTCTTCTGGAAAAGCGATTGATCCAAGTACCATAGTTTACCCTGTCTTATTCCAATACCAACTTGAAACAGATTCTGCTCCAAAGACACAATTCCCACTTGAAATAAATAAACGCTATATCATTAAAGCTGTATTTGATGGCTCTTTTACAAAAGGTGACGTTAGGGCTGCAATGATCACTCGCTGTGAAATTGATCAAGCAGGATCAACTGTGAGCCGAACGCTTCCAAACGGACTACAAATCAATGATAAATCATGCGGATTATTCGGTACACCTTTAACGATTTACTCAGACCTACCTCCATCTACAACTGGTGGACTTATACGTTATAAAATTAATGTCTATTATAAAGATGCAAAAAATCTTTGTCCTGGTGATGAATGTGTTCTATCTTCAGAAATTGATCTAGCTGCTTATGCCAAACCTAGCAATTTAGCTTTAACTCAAAACGATGTCCTTGAAGTCGGAATATCCCCTACTGGATCATTTACTTTTACTGAAAATGATTCATCAGTAATGACGAGAACCGACGTACTCACTTCTAACAACAAGGCAATGGGACAAATCGAAATTGCAAATGCGACAGATAATATCCTATCGATATATAAGGCTGTTCCTTTAACTGTCTCTTCTGCGAGTATTTCAGGTTTCAGCGCAGGAGCTGCTGTTTCGACTGGTACGAAGACTGGGACTGTTATTTCTGTTGACTCTACAAACAACATTATTCGCGTTGTACGAAATTTATCAAGCGCTTCTTTCACTACGGGTGATACAATCACCTCTCCTGTTAATACTTCCATTTCTGCAATCGATTCTACTGAAGCATTCCGAATTGGTGATAAAGTTGATTCAGATACACAATACTATTCGGAAAGAGCAAAACTTAGAACAGTAACACAAATTTACCCTGTTGGAACAACTATCGATAATATAACTGTCATTCCACATTCAACTCAAGTTGCAGCTAACGGAATTACTTATTCAATCTCTCCTGCGCCTCCTGGGGGATTAAGTTTTAATACATCTACTGGGACAATTTCCGGACAATTCACCGAACCATTTCCAAGAGCAACCTTTACAATCACATCTACCAATGCAATTGGATCAACAAGTACAGATGTGACTATTGAATCGTATTATCCTCCTGAGGATTTAAGCTATGTAAACGGACAACTTTTTGCGGTAATTAATTCAAATCCTACAAACCCTAACTCTGTTTTCATAGAGGGAGAGAGAGTATTTAGACCAAAACTAGCTACTGAGTCTTCTCCTGTAACGGGGAGAATCATCAGAAAAATTTCAACTAATCGTCTTCAAGTCTTTACTCAAAATGGGGCTTATGATCTAAGTAATTCAATTGATAGTGGTAAGAGATTTTTTAGTGAGAAAGCTCAGATAGATCCCAATGTGGCGATAAGTGATTTCAACATAATTCTAAAGCTAGCCGATATAACTAACTTTGCTACAGGTGATTATATTTCAACCAGTGCTGGTGCAAAAGGACGCGTTTTAGATCGTGATACAGCTTCGAATACTCTATTTGTTCAATTTCTTACTCCTAATACATCGAGCGTAGTCTATTTTAACCAAGGAGATGGTGTAGATGATGCTGCAACCTGGGTTGCTAATGAAAGCACAGTTTCTGCTGTCGAGGCACAAAACTATGTCTTAACTTTGGCTGATGCCAGCGCTGTAACAACTGGAGACGATTTAACCGGAAAGAATCCTTTAGCTGCTGAATTTGTTGGTGGGTACGTCAACAATAAATCGGGCAACACTCTTTATATCTCAGATACGACAAGAAGAGGTGATAATTATTGGAAAAATACTTTTGAAATAGATGCGGCAGATGCTGTTAATAAAAATGGTGAAAGATTTATTGCAGCCAACACAACCATCAGCAATGTTAGTCATGATAATGCTTATTATTTTGAAACAAAACTACCGACAGAAATCCGAGCAAAATTATCTCGTGGTAGTGCCACATTTTCTATCGACAAAGCACTTCCGCTAGGTCTTTCTTTAAATGCTATCACTGGTAAGATAACTGGTTCACCTTCAGCATTAACTCCAAGAAAAACTTATATAATTAAAGCAAAGAATTTGCTCGGAAGTTCTTCCTATAAGTTTGATATAGAGGTACGAGACTTCTTTAAAATATCTGACACAAATACAGATGCCTCATCTTTTCAATTGCATAAAACAGGGATGACTCAAAATGTTCGCGGCTGTAGAATTAATGCCAAAGATATTCTTGATGGTAATGCTAATGCTCTAGACATTCGTTGTTATCTAGATGGCCAAGAAGAAGATTTATATTTTGAAAAGCTGAAGATTCAACCAGTCGTCGGTGGTGGTATTTGTCAATATGTTCAATATGCGCCTTACTACTTCAATAAATTTAAACCAGGAAAAACTGCGAAGTCTATAGATTACGTTGCTGAAAATGCTTGTACTCATGGGGGTCTTCCTGCTGGGTATGTTCGCAGTCAAGCAGCTGCAGATATTTGTGATTATTACTACAATGATACCTATAACTGTGATGAAGGTGAAGTTTCTGTAACCACGCATACAACCACCTTAGATACTAATACAATGATCTGTAGTACGACTGGTACAAGTACTGCAATTGTTAAATGTAATGGAAAAAAAGTTAGATGTATTGAAGGGGCTATCAAAGATACTATTACAAGTGAATCTGAACTTGAAAAAGGTATGCGTTCGGTGATTTACAATACTTCATCTGGAGATACCGTTCCTCCTTTCACTCACAGTTCCCCACAATCAAAACTAGACTTATCTAATTTAAGAATCGCTAATAACAACGATGCGAACTTCTGTTCAAATAGCAATTCTGATACTGGAACATGGGCAAGCAGCGCGACTTCTTATGGTGCATTGTCTTCATATGTAATGCCTTTTGCTGGTGGAGCAGCCACTGATTCTCCAAGAGAGTACGGTCAACCATTCTATGTTTTTAACTGTCTTGATGCTGCAAAAGATATCAAGGCACGTATAAGATTGATCGTCCGTGATTGGGATAAGAGCTTTACAATTGCAGACAATATTGATTATGACACCAATCTCGATGGAGCAAACTCTAAAAAAGATGACCATACTCTTTCTGGTTTTGGATCTTCATACAACTCATACTTAGATTGGGATGATGATATGAACGATTCTGATGGAGATGGAAATTATTATGAAGCTAGTCCGCATGTAAATTATAGTGGAAGTTGTGCAAGTGTAACGACAAACCCTGACGGTGGTGGATTAGATTGCTATTCTTCTGATGGTGTTCAAGATGCAACTATTACAACTCAAAAAGCTTGTTTAAAAGCTAATAAGAAGTGGCGACCAGGTTCTCACTATCAATTCCCTGGCGACAATCTCTAATTGATAATCTTGCCTACTAAATCATAATCAAGTGCTTCGGTGATCTCTACTTTAACGAGATCACCGATTTTTACTTCAAGGCCATTTAAATCATTAATGATAACTTTACCATCGATATCTGGTGCTTGACCTTGATGACGCCCCTGAATTAACAATTCCGTTTCCTCGTGCTCCCCTTCAATGAGAACATCGATAACTCTTCCAACGTAGGCTTGATTAAGTTCGCGAACTATTTCTTGTTGTGTTTCAAATAAAATATCGAATCGTTCATCAATAGTGCTTTGTGGAACTTTTGGCTCAAGTTTAAATGCCGGCGTTCCCTCTTCATCTGAATAGCGAAAAATTCCCAAATGGTTAAACCTAGCTTTTTTAACTCCTTCAAGTAAAAGTTCAAAATCTTCTTCTGTTTCGCCTGGAAAACCAACAATAATAGATGTTCGAAGAACTATTCCTGGAATTTTTTCTTTAAGCTTTTCAATTCTATTATGAATTCTCTCACCAGTAATTTTTCTATTCATTCTTTTTAAAACATTATCTGAAAAATGCTGAACTGGCATATCAAGGTATTTATTTATTTTTTTTGAACTGGCCATTTTTTCAATAACTTCATCAGTTAATTCATCTGGATAAAAATAAAATAAACGAATCCAGTCAATATTCTCTACAGTTTCAAGTCCAGATAACAGATGAAATAATTTATTGTTCTCATCTAAATCAACTCCGTAATCTGATAGATCTTGCGAAATGAGGTTGAGCTCTCGTACCCCTGTAGAAGCTAAATTCTTAGCTTCATTTACCAGAGACTCAACCGTTCTCGAACGAAGTTTCCCTCTTAATTTTGGAATAATACAAAAAGTGCAATTACGATTACAGCCTTCAGAAATTTTTAACCAAGCAGTATAAAATGGTGAAGTATTTAATCGTGGATCATATTCTGTATGAATAAATTTTGGAATTTCAACAAAAGACTTCTTCTCAAGTTTTCCTTGCTCCATTGCTTTTAAAAGCATGGTGATTTTATTGTACTCTCCTGTTCCAATAATCAAATCTACCTCTGGAAGCTCAGTTTCAAGCTGCAATGAATATCTTTGCGCCATACATCCAGAAACAACCAAGGCTTTACATTTTCCAAGCTCCGGATTTTTAAAATCAGCCACATCTAAAATCGTGTCAACTGACTCTTTTTTTGCAGCATCGATAAATGAACAAGTATTAACAACTATTACCTCTGCCGTTTCAGGTGCTTCTGAAATTTTAAACCCGTCAAGCCCCATGTAACCTAACATGACCTGTGAATCAACTAAGTTCTTTGAGCAGCCCAAAGAAGTAAAATAAACCGTTTTCTCATGAAATAATTTTGATGACTCTTGCACAATTTGTTTCCTAATAAAATTTACTGTGTCTTAATAGTATAGATTTAGATAATTTGCAAAAAACTAGGCCTTACTATGAAAAAAATTCTTTGCTTCTCTGTACTTCTTTTTAGCTGGGCCTGCTCGACACCTCAAAAACCGCCTCTCAAGGCTCCTGCTTTTTCAAAGATCAGCTCAATAAAATCAAGCAATATCGACAACTTACAAAAAAGCTCTGCTGAGGCATTAGCAAAAAAATCATTTCTGGCAAGAAACGCCCTCACTAAAGGTAATTACGAGGAAGCTTGCTCTATTTGGGATGATTTACAAGACATCTCAGAATTTCCTCTAAATGACTTAATGTCTCTTTTTATCTTAGAAAATTGTCCGATCAATAAATCACTCTTTAAAAAAATTCTTAACAAAAACATTGAAAAAAAATTTTACAAGGAAGATTTTTTGAAAATTGCTATAAAATATGGGCGAGAATTAAAACTAGACGAGGAACTTGCTCAATTACTTTTTGAATATTCTGAATACATAAAATCAAATAGCGAAAAAATTAAATTTTTAGAAGAGGCTTTATCAATTGCACGAAAAAATTCAAAAGATGACAAAGATGAAATTAATCAAAAAATAATAGGAAAATTAATTAAAATCAAACCTTCAACCTATGCAACTTTGACAAATGAAAATGCATTTGCCATCGCTAAAGATTATGAATCAAGAAGAGAATTTGAAAAAGCACAACTTCTTTATTTAGAAATAATTAAAAATTCTTCTGAATTAGACCTACAAGCCAAAGCCTATAATGCCTATCGAATGAGTTTTAAAGTAAATCGCGACCTCAAAACTTTTTTAGAAAAGACTAAAGAAATGGAGATTTTTTTTAACCAACTTTCTAAAAGTAATCCAGACGATAAAAAAATACAAGAAATCTGGAACGAATCAGCGATCAATCTTTCTCGTGCGCTTTGGACAGAACATCAAAACAAAGAGGCCGATGAGGTACTTACTCAAATTTTAGAAAAGAAAACATGTAATGCAAATCAATGCTCACAAACAACTTTCATCAAAGCTCAAATGGCCTTAGAAGAAAAAAGTTACACTCAAGCATTAATGCATTTAAAGTCTGCTCTCAAGTATAATATTAAAGATCAAAATCTAAAAGAAAACATCCAATGGAATTTAATATTTAATTCTTATTTAGCGAAAAAATACAAAGATGTTATAAAACTTGCTCCAAAATTTTATAGCAATCAAGTCAATCCTCACTTCACTTCAAAGCTAAAATACTGGGAAGGAAAAGCATGGCAAAAACTAGATAAAAATTCTGAAGCAAACAAAATTTTTCAAGAATTACTCGACTCTGATGCTTTTAATTATTATGGAATTCTCTCTTCCATGGAACTTGGAGTTTCTCTAAGCAGTATACCAAACTTCATCCCTCCTCTTACTGAATCAGGCGATAATATTCTAGATTGGCTTATAGTTATTGATGAAAAAAAACATGCCCAGTCTTACTTGAAAACAATAGATCATAAATTTAAAACTTTTAATGAACGAGAAAGAGCTTATCAATATTACCATCACACTAATTGGTATTTAGGTTCAATGAGACAAATAAACTTTTTTTCAGGCCCTAAAAAGATAGAACTCACCAATCGCTATGCTCACTTAATCTTCCCTTACCCTTACCTTGATCAAGCTAAAAAAATCAGTGAAGCGTTTAATGTCCCAATCGAGTATGTCTTTAGTATCATCAGGCAGGAATCCTCATTTATTCCAACTGAACGATCTTGGGCCGATGCCTTTGGATTAATGCAACTAACTCCCGAATCAGCTAAAAAAATTTCAATCGAACATCAAATTCCTTATCAAAATTTCGAAGAGCTTTATTTACCGGATAAAAATATTGAACTTGGCGTCGCTTTACTAAAAAGTCTTCGCGAAAAATTTAATAAAAGTTTTATTCATTCAACTGCAGCTTACAATGCCAGCGAAGACGCTATCAAGAAATGGCAACAAGAAAGATTTAATGGGGATTATTTTGAATTTATTGAATTGATCCCGTATGAAGAGACGAGAAACTATATTAAATTAGTTTTTAGAAACTATATTACCTATAAAAGAATCTTAAACAACGAACCATTCACTTTGAAAAAAGACTTTTTTGAAAAAGAATTCAATTAGTTCCATTAAAGTTAAAGTGGTTAGAATCAAAGTTCACTTTTGTTTTTAATTCTTTTAAATGAAGTTCCGATTTTTTATCGTCAGAAAGTTGAAATTCAATCTTGGATAAATTTTCAAATGTTTTACTTGAACTGCTAAAATACAATGTTGCTTTTTTGATACCAATTTTCTCTAATCCAAGAGATGAAAAATTTAAGACAGTATTCATTTTTTCTTCTGTCACTTGAAACAACTCATTGCTTTTCAAATCTGCTTTCATACGATCAAACAATTTTACTAGATGAAAATTTCCCTCACCTGCAGAACTCGTTGTTAACTCACCTTTTTCACCTTTAATAAAAGGATATGTGTAATACCAATTTTTTTCACCATTACTCATGAACAATACATGGCTTGGAGTTTCGGTTTCAAATCTAACTCTAGATGGATAATGATAATCAATTTTTCCAGTTCCTTTTTTTACTTTCCCTTTTAGCTTACTCAAATAAACTTGTTCAAATCTTGCAGTAAACGATGTGGGAATAAAATCGGCAAAAGCGGAAAAATTAATAATTAAAAAACTGAAACTAAAAATTACGATTTTCAAATCATCCCCCTTGGACATTTTGACACTAAATAGATTTTTTCCTTGTAAGAAACAGGAAAAGTCTAACAAATGACACTTTTTTTTAAAAGCTCTCTGCACAATCTTGGATTTCATTTTTAAAAAGATCTATACTGAATTCAAAGAGGAAATTATGAAAAAGTTGTTATACTTTGTTTTTGCGCTAATTCTCGTTCAAACTACCTACATTCTAAGTCGTAAGCCTAAGGAGCCAGGTACTCCAAATTCTATTAGCAACTCCACTCCAAAGACGACTTTTGTTAATATAAAACAATAGACAATTTTAGTTGGGTTTTTCTTTCATTGACCCCCATACACTTCAAACTTAGAATGATAGTATGGATTTCAGAACAAAATATTTCATTGGCGTAGATGGCGGCGGAAGTGGCACACGACTTGTCCTTCTCGATGATAAAAAAAATATTCTCTCTATTGTTCAAGGTGAACCTTCAGCCTTAGGTCAGGGAATTGAAAAGGCATGGAAATCAATTATCGAATGCGCAGTAAAAGCCTTCACTCAATGCCAAATTGTTCCACCTATGCTTTCAGAGTGTGAAATCGGTGTCGGTATTTCAGGTGCAAATAATATCAACTGGAAAAATGAATTCATCATCCGAAATCCTGGATTTAAAAAACTCATCGTGGATACTGATGGCTACACAACATTGCTTGGGGCTCATGGTAAACCCAATGGCCTTATCATCGCTATTGGTACAGGAAGTGTGGGATTATGTATTGATAAACATGGGAATAGAAAAACTGTTTCGGGCTGGGGGTTTCCTTCTGGTGATGAAGCTTCTGGCGCATGGCTTGGTCTAAAAGCTTGTCAATTAACACAAAAGGTTTTTGATAAACGAGAGGATCACTCAGCACTTAGCGAACTTGTCATGAACGAATGTGGAAACTCTGAAGAAATATTTTTAAAGTGGCTTGGGAATGCTAATCAAAACACCTTTGCCTCACTTGCTCCTTTAGTCTTTGAAGCTGCAAGTAAAGATCCTAAAGCAGAATCCCTGCTAAATCTAGCTGCCAAAGAAGTGGAACTCATGATCAAAACACTAGATCAAGATTTGAGTCTACCAATTTCTATTTGCGGTCGGCTCGGAGAAAAACTCATTCCATATTTAAATAAAAATCTTCAAGATAAAATAATTAAACCGCAAAATGATTCTGCTCATGGTGCGATTTTTCTAATTGAAAACGAGACTGTATGGTGAGTATTAAAGGTAACTTGGTTTTTCACAACAGCATTAAATATGGAGAAATTTTTTTCGATCAAAAAATTCAAAACATAAGTATTTTAGGTGAAGAAAAGAAAGAAGAAAATTATATAACTCCTGGATTTATTGATTTGCATGTCCATGGAGGCGGCGGATGCGATGTGATGGATCATACTTCCATCGAACCAATCCTTAAAACTCATGCAAAAAATGGAACTACATCTCTTTTACTGACTACTGTCACATCTGATTTTGAAAGTTTAAAAAAGACATTTTTAAAAATTCGAGATTACAAAAATAATCTTCATGCGAAAATTTTAGGAATTCATCTCGAAGGCCCTTATATCAGTGAAGCTAAATTAGGTGCTCAACCTCCCATGACTCGTTCATTTTCATTAAATGAAATAAAAACACTGCATGCCATTTTTCCCATAAAGATAATTACCCTTGCCCCAGAATTAATAAATGAATCAGACATATTAGAATTAAAAAAATTAGATATTTTAATTCAACTTGGACATTCAAACTGCACTTACGATGTTGGAGTAAAAAGTTTAAAAAATGGAGCCAATGGCGTGACTCATTTATTCAACGCCATGTCGTCTTTTCATCATCGAGAACCAGGCCTTGTTGGTGCCGCTTTAAACTATGCAACCTTTGCAGAAATCATTCCAGATCTTTTGCACGTTCATCCTGGGGCCATTGATATTTCAAAAAAACTCATCCCTAAATTATATTTTGTTTCAGATGCAACAAGTAGTACTGGAATGCCTCTAGGAGAATATCTTTTAGGTAATCAAAAAGTTACCAAGTGTGCAAATGGTGTAAGACTCAGTGATGGTACACTTGCTGGAAGTTCAATTACTTTGCTTGATGCTTTTAACAACTCTAATAAAATTTTGAGATATAACTTAATTGAAACAATAAGATTTTTATCTGTTCACCAAACAGAGTATTTGAATTTAACAACTGGTAAAATAGAAAAAGATTTTCACTCTGACTTTAACATTTTTGATAAAGATTTAAACTTAATCGAAACTTGGATCAATGGCAAAAAAATATGACCACTCTTATGCGCAAAGAAGCTCTCGAAGCTTCGTCGACAATTCAACAACAAATTGAAAGCAATGATAAAATCATTGATGAAATTTGCATGGAATTAAATCAGAAGAATCCCTATTCTGTTGTGACAATTGCCAGGGGGAGTTCAGATCACGCTGCTCAATATTTAAATTTTTTAATAACTCACCAACTTGGTAAATTAACAACATCGTTTTCCATGAGTGCATTGACTCTATATAATAGTAAATTGGATATTTCCAAATCTTTAGGCATTTCCATTTCACAATCCGGCAGAAGTCCCGATTTACTTTTCCCTATTGATTATTTTCAATCTAATCATCGCCCAAATATTGCCATAGTTAATGATGAAAATTCACCTCTTGCAAAAAAAGCTATGTTTACTATTCCAATTTTAGCAGGAAAAGAGTCCGCCGTTGCTGCAACAAAAAGTTTTATCGGTTCATTAAGTGCTTCTGCAATGCTTATTGCCAATTGGTCACAAAATCAAACCCTCATTAAAAGCATTTATCATCTTCCTGATGATTTAAATAAAGCTACTAAATTAAGTTGGGATCCAGTAGTAGAAAAACTGAAATTAGCCAACCGTATTATGGTTGTTGGAAGAGGTTATGGCCTATCTCTCGCACTAGAGGCTTCTTTAAAATTAAAGGAAACCTGTGGAATACAAGCTGAAGCTTTCAGTGCTGCTGAAATTAAACATGGTCCGATGGCGCTAATAGAAAATAACTACCCTATTCTTATATTTGCAACAAGAGGACCAGCACTGGTGAGTTTGATTGAGCTTGCCATGGATTTGAAGCAGAAAGGAGCCAATGTTATTTTAGCTGCACCAGCTTTCGTGAAGGAGAAAGATGTTGAAATTCAAAGCACTCACTCAGAAGAGCTTGATATCATTTCTGCGATTCAAAGTTTTTATTTAATGGTAGATTCTTTAGCAATTGCTTTAGGGAAAAATCCAGATGCTCCAAATAATTTATCTAAAGTCACATTGACTAAATAAATTTGTTTATTGTTGAGTAAATTCCAATAAGACAATTTTCCAATAACAATCAAGTAAATGAGACCAACACCTCTATCTAAAAGGCTGGCCACTAAAGATAATTCATAACTAATCCCAAATTTTTGAGCCAAATATGTTAAGGCTAGTTCTTTTAATCCCAAATTGCCCGGAAGAATTTGAACCCAAGAAATCACAATGAGAATAAGCGAGATATCCAACACCTCCATTGGAGATAAACTGACTCCCACTGCACTAAAAACTATAAATAAACGGAGTGGAACAACCAAAGCAGAGACGATATACATTGAAATGGAATTGTTTACAAATTTTAGATCTCGAAAATAGATTTGCAAGGTATTTGTTTTTTTTAATTTAAAAATTTTGGCAGTTAACTCTGATGAAAAAACTAAAACAAAGGATGAAATCATTAATGCTAGAAATAAAGATTCAAGTGCTAAAAAAATTAAATCTTTTTTTGTAAAAAAAATTTGAGTGTAAATAAATCCCATTAAACCAAGACTTGAAAGCCCTATCATTGCACTCGCTAATCCCATTGATAAAAATTTTCTTTTAGATAATCCAAAGTTTTCTTTTAAAAAAATCATCCTAATGAGTGATCCACTTTTGGCAGGTAATAAAAAATTATATAAATCAGCAACAGCTGTTAGTGCAAAATTTTTTTTGTGATCTAGTATAACCGATTGAGTTATTAAAATATTTCTTTGAAAATAACTTGTGAAAAATGAATGAATTAAAGATACCAGAATTAAAAAAAATAAATAGAAATAACTAATTTCAATTTTATCAAAAGCTATCGAGCTATTATTATAAGAAAATAGAACGACCCCAACTAAAAGCGAGATGGAAGTAAGCCAATTTAATATATGCAAAAGCTTCTTATTTTTCATGCTTCTTTATTCAAACATATCTAGCTAAATAATGGTTTTTCCATGAATTTTTTACATGGTTTTTAACACTCTCCGCATTTTCAAGTGGTCTAATTTGGGTAAAAATTATCTTTTATGGAGGAAATATGAAAAAATTTATCGCTTTAAGTTTGATGTGCTTTTCTTTCGCCTCTCAAGCTTTTTTTATGAATACTCAATGTTATTTTGATCGTGCTCGCGGTGAATGTACTGCTTTTAACAATACTCCAAGAACAATTTCTTGCCAGCTTACCATTCAAGGCAGAACTGCTTCTGGTGCTTTTTTCAATGGATTTGAGTTTGTAACATTATATCCAGGCCAATACGCATGGGCTTACGTTTACGCTCAAAATCCTATGTATGATCCCCTAGTATTTGTTAATGGAACCGCCCAGTGCCAATATTATAGATAAAAAAAGCCCTCTAAAAGAGGGCTATGTATTTTTTATTTTTCGCCATATATTTCTAAGATATTTCCTGAAGGATCTTTAAATAAAAACCAATATTCATTAGCACTCATTTCAATTGGAGCATCACTTAATAATTCTACCCCTCCACTTTTAAATTCATTATAAGTTTCTGTGGCAGAATCCACAACCAATACTACGCTTGATCGAGTCCCTTTTTCATTTTGATCAGTCCTTTTATTCTCACCCTCTATATACATGTTGATCGCACCAGCCTTTCCCCAGCATGAATTAGCTCCCATATCTGCTTTTTTTTCAAAACCTAAAAATCGTGTATAAAAATTCAGAGCTTTTTCATACTGATCTACATAAATTGTCACAACAGCTACTTCTTTAATTTTTGCCATAATCTTCTCCAATAATAATTTCTTTTACATCCGCTTCTAAGATTTCACCGACAACAATATTTTTAAATTGTTCATAAAGATTCAGTAATTCTTTATCGTTCACTTTAGAAATCCTCAAATAATCATCATGTGTTTTATAAGAATCGTATTCAGTAACTTCAAACTCATCATTAATAAAAAAACTTAATTCAACATTTACCCTTTCTTGATAAAAGTTTTTAGCTTTATTTTGAATTTCTATGAACTCATTTAAAGCAGTATTTTTAATTTTATATTGATAGCGTTTGGTAAATTTCATAAAAAAAAGCCCTCTAAAAAGAGGGCTATAATTAGTGTAATTGAACTGAAACAGCTTTTGAAACACCAGGTTCTTGCATTGTCACACCATAAAGCGTGTCATTTAATTCCATGGTTTTCTTATTATGAGTAATTAAAATAAATTGAGAATCTGAACTCATCTCTCTTAAAAGCTCATTGAAACGTCCGACGTTCGCATCATCTAATGGAGCATCAACCTCATCTAGTAAACAGAACGGTGAAGGTTTAACTAAGAAGATAGAGAAAATTAAACTTACTGCAGTCATGGCCTTTTCACCACCTGACATTAAATTAATATTCTGCATTTTCTTTCCTGGAGGTTGAGCAACAATTTCAATTCCACATTCAGGATCATTTAAATCGCCAACAATTCTAAGATCTGCAGATCCCCCACCGAAAATAATAGGGAAAACTTTTTGGAATCTTACGCTGACTTCATCATAAGCTGCTTGAAATCTTGCCTTTGATTTTTCATCAATATGAGCAATGGCTTTTTGTAAATCTTCTAGAGATAATTTTAACTCTTGCTCTTGAGTCTTTAAAAATTCAGAACGCAATTTTTGTCTATCGTAATCTTCGATTGCTTGCCAGTTAATATCACCAAGGCGACCAAATTCTAATTTATAATTCTTATACTTTGCTTCGCACTCTTTTAAATCTTGGCCATACCTTCTTACGAACTCAAGTTCAGCTTTTTCAATTTCTTTTATACCTTCTTCAGTTTCCATAAAATACATTGAATTCACATCTTTCAAGTTTTCATAGTCAGAAGACTCATAGCCAATGAACTTTCCTAAAACATCTCGCAAATCCACCTGATATTTCTCAAAAATATTTCTAGTGTTTTGCTCTTCTTCCACTATCCATTGAGAGATCTTCAATTCATGTTCAGCTCTCTCTTTTTCGTTCTTATTAATTTTTTGATTCAATTCTTTTACTTCATCTTCTCTATCTTTCATTGAAAGTAAAAGTTGTGATAAAGAATCTTTTAACAGATTCAACACGTCTTCTTTATCAGCAAGTATTTGAGCTGTGTCCTTATTGTTTTCACTTAAAGTTTCATGCTCATTAATTAATTGATCAATCTCTGTGTTGTATGTTTCTACTAAAGTTTCATTGCTAGCTAGTCTTTGAGCCAGTCTTTCAATTTGTGAGTTTACGTCATCAATTTGTGACTGTAGTGATTTTAAAGTCGAATCAAATGACTTCGCTTCAAGTTTTTTCTGAGTTAAATCTGAACGCTCACCTTCATAAACTTCTTTTTGAAGTTCCAGTTCCTCTTGAATATGAGATAAGCGCTCTTCGCTCTCTCTCAATTCTCGTTTTGAGCTCTCTTCTCTTCTACTTAATTTCTCTTCAGACTCAATTAAGTCCAGACGAGATTTTGAAATCTCATTTTTACGATTCTTCAAAATATCTAATCTTGCAAAACCAGACTCGAAACTTGAAAGCTTCGCATCTAGTGCTGATTTTTTACCTGAATAAGTTGCTTTCGCCTCAGCAGAAGCATCCCGAATTTTATCGAAATCAATTTTTAAAGCTTCTAGCTCTGCGCGCTTCAATGTAGATTGATTTTCAAGCTCGCTTACTTCTAAATTTAATTTCTCAACTTGAACTTTTAACTCTTCAATTAAATTATTTCTATGAGCAAAGTTCATCGAGTCATCGGCCACATTGATTTGTGATACGAGTTTAGCTCCATTGAAATTTCGAATTAATTTCGTACCATCTTTTGAAACAATAGCCTTAAATTTTAATTCTCCAGAAACACCATTCATCGATTCAGCAGATAAGTTTTCAACGATAAAATAACCATCTAAAAATGAGGTTAAATTTGTTTTTACACCTGAAATCGTTAAAATATCGCTTAGTGAAATTAAATCTTCACCTAAAGCTAGATTTAATCTTTCTTTAGATTCATTTGATATTAATTCAGTTTGATAACCTGATAAAAATTCAAAAGGTTTTTCATTATTCTTCAACCAATCAACAAGTGTATCTTCATCTCCAGTTGTTGCAATTAGCGTTTCAAGAACATCCCCTAAAATTGATTGTACAGCATGAGAATACTCGTCTTCACATTTAATTAAAGTACCTAAAAGTGAAAACCCATCCTGATGTGTTTGTAAAAAATCAGACAGTCCTTCTTTTTTCTGAGCAATTGTCTTATTTAATTCAACAAGTGACTGAAATTTACTTTCATTTTGGATAAGTAATTTATTTTTTTCTTGATAAGTTCTTTCTAGGTCTCGAACTTTGATTTGTAATTCATCAATCTCAATTCTTGATTTCGCTTCAACATCTTTTAATTCAGCTGTATTTTTTTCAGCAGTAGCAACTGCTTCTCTTTCAGCGACAATCTGAGTAGACACTCCTGAATATTGAGCTTCTAAAGCTTCAATTTCTTTCGTCATGTCTTGTAAATTATTGGCGTATTCTTCTAATTTAGAAGTATTTCTAAAAATTTCTTGATCAAGTTTTAAAACTTCGTCTCTTGATTTTTGAATTTCATTTAAAAGATCACTATATGTTTCTTGCTTAAATTCTAGTTCCGACTTTAAGGTTTCAACTTTTTCTTCAAGCATCGAAAAATCGTGCTCTTCTTGACCTTTCTTTTCTAAACTCTCTAGCTCACCTGAAAGAACCGAAAGTTTATTTTGTCTGTTTTCTAGATCCAATTTAATTTCAGTAATTTCTTTTGTTCTTGTTTCGATTAATTTTTCTTTTTCAAACTGTGACTTTGAAAGGTAGTTTAATCTTTCTTCACTTGCAGCTAATTCTTTTGAGATTTGATTGAATTCTTTTTGCAATTCTTCAATCTTTTGCATCTCTTCATCTTTACGAAATCTTTCTTCTTCAAGTCCAATTTCAAGAACTGATTTTCTAGCTGAAAACTGCTCATTTTCTTCTTCTTTATCTAAGACAAATTGATTCGATTCTTTAAAGCTTTTTAATAGTTCGAATTCTTTATGCGCATGAACTACTAGGTCATACTTTTTTACCTTGCCTTTAAGCTCTCTTGCTCTCTCAGCTTTCTCAGCTTGCTTTGCAAGTGCTGACAGATTTTTTTCAATTTCTTGCTGAAGATCGTTCAATCTTGATAAGTTTTGCTCAGTAGCTTCAATCTTTTTTAAAGATTCTCTTTTTCTTAGTTTAAATTTAGTAATCCCAGCAACTTCCTCGATCATTACTCTTCGCTCTTCTGGTTTTGCATTTACCAAGCGATGAATCTCACCTTGAGCGATAATAGAATATGACTTTGCCCCTGCCCCTGTATCCATGAAAACTTCTTGAATATCTTTCAAGCGACACGGAATATCGTTAATTCGATATTCTGTTTCGCCATTACGATAAAGCTTTCGTGTTAATTGAATTTCAGTTGGAGAAGAAACTTGATGTCCAATATGAATATGTTTTCCATCATCATTTTCTAAAACCAAAGAAACTTCTGCGAATGCAGCTGGTGTATACTTTGATGAACCTGCAAAAATTACGTCTTTCATCGTTGAACCACGTAAGTGCTTTGCGGATTGTTCACCCATTACCCAAAAAAGTGCATCAACGACGTTTGATTTTCCACATCCATTTGGACCGACGATACCTGTAATACCCTCGTCAAAATGAATAACAGTTCGATCTTTGAAGGATTTAAATCCTTGCAGTATAAGTCTTTTTAACTTCACTAGCTTATCCTTTGCTGTGTGTTAATATTGTGTGTGTGCTTAATAAAAAGCTAGATAAAATTTGTCATATTTAGAGTGAAAAGTCATAAGAAAATGCACGAAATTAAGATAATGTAAGAGTGAAAATTTTGAAATCGAATGGTCGGAGCGAGAGGATTTGAACCTCCGACCCTCTGCTCCCAAAGCAGATGCGCTACCAACTGCGCTACGCTCCGACATAAATCGAAAAAGAAAATAGGTCTAAGATATAAATTATTAAGAAAAGTTTGGCAATGTTTTTTCGCGGAAAAATTTCTTTGCCAAATTACAAGCAATTGCTCGATGTGAATTCAAATTCTTCCACTCAATTAACTCTGAAACAGTTAAATTCATTGGATTTGGCTTGAAGTCTTCAGGAATAAAAACTGGATCATAGCCAAAGCCCTTTTGCCCTTTATATTCGGTGCCTATAGCACCATTCATTCTTCCTTCAAAATAATAAATTTCATTTGGACTTAAGTAAAAACACAAAACGCAGGTAAAAAATGCAGATCGATCACTCACTTCATTGATTTTCATCAACTCAAGAAGTTTTATCGCTCGATCATAATCGCTTAACCCTTCTCCACCAAATCTAGCAGAGTAAATTCCTAATTCATTAGGCAAAGCACTTACTGTTAAACCAGAATCATCTGCCAAAACAGGTGATCGAAAAAGATCATAATAAGCTTCAGCCTTTAATAGTGCATTTTCAAAAAAACTACTTCCATTTTCTTCTACTTCGAGTTTTTTTTCTGCTGGTACAATTGAGATAGCTGAACTAACAAAAAGTTCATTGAACTCTTCCGCTTTATGTTGGTTAGAAGAAGCTAATATTAATTTCATTGGCGAATGACTTCATCTTGTTTTTCAAAAACCACCTTTAGACAATCTTTGGCACAATCTAAAAGAGCTGTAAGTTGATTTGCATCGAAAGGTTGACCTTCTGCTGTTCCTTGAATTTCAACAAATTTTCCGGATTTAGTCATCACGATATTCATATCGGTTTCGCAAGATGAATCTTCTTGATAATTTAAATCTCCAATGATTTTTCCTTCTTTATTAATTCCCACACTAATCGCGGCGATTTGTTCTATGATTGGAGATTCTTGTAGAATTTTTTCCTTCAAGAGACTATTAACCGCTAACTGAAGAGCAACGAAAGCACCAGAAATTGATGTTGTTCTTGTGCCACCATCAGCGACAATCACATCACAGTCAATTTGAACTGTTCTTTCTCCAAGTTTTTTTAAATCAATTGATGCCCGCAACGATCTCCCAATCAGTCTTTGAATCTCTTGAGTTCTACCACTCGCTCCATTTCTTTCTCTTTTTATTCTCGAGTGAGTAGAAGATGGAAGCATGGAATATTCTGCGGTTAACCAACCCTCCCCTTTTCCTTTTAAAAAAGGAGGAACCGATTCCTCAACTGTTGCGGTCACATAAACTTTGGTATTTCCGCACTCAACAATGACTGATCCCTTCGCATAGGGATTCGGATTAATTGTATAACTAATTTCTCTTGGCTTGTTTCTAGAAACTAAACTCATATTTATTCCTTGGCGAATTCACTTAAAAAGTATAAGTATTTTATACAATGAAACACTTGCACTTTGAAGAAATTAATTCAACCCAAAGCTACTTAAAAGAAAATATTCACTCGCTGCTTTCTTCGTCTACGGACATTTTAATATCATGCGAGCGTCAAACAAATGGATTTGGGAGTAAAAACAATACTTGGATTCATCACCCTAAAAGTCTTGCCATCTCCTTTACACTTTTACCCAATCAAAATCTGACCCTAAGTACAATCGAATTGGGTTTGATTGTGCTAGATTTTTTCAGGTCAAAAAGTTCAAAGGATCTTTTTTTAAAATGGCCTAATGATTTAGTTACTTCAAACGGTCTAAAATGTGGGGGAATGATAAGTCATTTTCACAGTTCAGAGTGTTTGATTTTTGGCCTAGGTTTAAATATCAATTTGCCAATCATTACTGATTCTTCAAGTTACCGCTACGGAATTGATGGAATCGATTTAAGTCAAATACATCTTTCTGATTTTAGCTTAGAGTTATATCAATACATACTTAATCATCGAATCAATGATACTCAAAAAATCATCCATGATTTCAAATCAAAGTGTCTTCATCAAGACAAAATTATCGAGTTTTCCGATGATTTAAATAATTATCAAGGGATTTTTAAAGGAATCGATCAAGACGGGAGAGCAATTCTTGAAATTGAACCTTCCATTATCAAATCATTTATTAGTGGTTCTGTTACATTAATTAACTGAATCTGAAATCTCTCTGATTTCTTTTTTGATTAGATTTTCAGCTAGATCAGGAATGATTTCCCAGGCAACTTTTTCGGCCAAGGCACGATACTCATTTTTTAACATTTTTTCAATTTCAGGCCGAAGTGCGACTTTCAGTTTTTCAACTAATTCATCCATATTGATATTGGAAACAACTTGGTTTACTTCTGGTTTAATATTTAAAGTCTCGTCGCTAATTGAAAAATTCTGTTTCGCTTCTTCACTTAACTTAAATGCGGCTACAGTCTCAGTTAAATCTTCCGTTATTTCATCTAAATTCGTTTTAGCAATTGATTCTGTCTCTTCAGATTCTACTTCGACCACATCATCTACTGCCCAAAAAGAATCAGCTGAAACTTCTTCATCAATCTCACCTAAAATTTCATCAGTTATTCTGCTTGGCTCCTCTGGTGTTTCTAAAATTAAACTACCAGCTGGCTCTAAATCAATGCTTATCTCATCTTCAAGAAAATCACTAGCTGATTGAAATTTATTAATCACATCTACTGGTTTTTTGTCTTCGATAATTTCTGGAAAAGATTTATTAAACTTTGCTTCAATTGAACCTGGTTCAAATCCCCAACCAGAAACTTCTGAGACAAGTTGATTTTCTTCATCTTTAAAAATTTGAATTTCATCAGTCGCTTCATCTTGGAAATCATCTTCCACAGATTCAGGTGCATCAATTTTCCACGAATCTAAATTATTTTCGACAACTTCTTTTACTTCAACATCTTCTGTTAAGGCATGTACTTCGTCTGTTAAACTTTGAGCTTCGACTCCATCTAAAGCATCTTTGCATTTTTGAATTAGCTTACTACTTTCAAATGGTTTGATGATTTTGTCATAGATTCCACAACTAGAAAATTTTGACTCATCAACTGTGTCAAAAGTTCCAAGCATGATAATAACTCTAGATTGAGGATTTTTATCACAAATCATCTTTGAAAGATCATAGCCAGACTTTGAATCAGACAAATTAAAATCTAATAAAACTAGATCATATTTATTATCTTGAATTTTACGATAAAGATCTTCTTCTTTAACACATTCAACTAACTCATATCCAGAATTCGCAAGAGTAATGTTAATAACTTTTTGAATCGTTAAACTATCATCTGCGATTAAAACTTTTGATGTCATCAATCTTTTCCTTTGAACTCTATTTTCAACTAATTCATTCTGATAATCAAATAAAAATTGTTAATTCCCAATTAAAACCCTCCAGTATTAAAAAGAGAGTACCAAGGCAGATTGATTATCGATATTTCCTCTTTCATTTGCTAATTTGAACATTTCTTTTATAGCTTCAGATTCTTTATCTTTATTTTTTTCTAATATAAATCTCAAATCACTCTCATCAACTCTGGCATATACGCCATCAGACAAAAATAAAAACTTATCTCCATCCATGACTCTAACTTCTCTTGTTTGGACATGAAGGTCTTCAAACAGCCCTATTCCTGACATCGGGATTGATTGAAAAAAAGTACCAAATTTATCTAAGCCATATGATCCCAGAATATCAGGAATAACAATGGGAACAAAAACACCTCTTCTTAAAAGATATCCCGAACAATTTCCGGTCGAAACAATTGTAAGTATGTTTTCGGAAGCAGCAACCGCAATGACCGATGCTCCCCCCTTGCTAGAAAATGCCTTTTCATCATTTTCTAATAAAATACTATTATGAACAGAATACATGGCATTAATCAGAGCATTACCTTCGATTAAATATTTATGACTATAATAAAACGGTAGAGTCGATTCAGGATCTATCGCAATTTTCGTGTATGATCTTTTGAGCACATCCCGAACAATTCCAGCCACTCGATCACCAACATTTGATCCTCCAAACCCATCAATTAGCATATAAAGTTTATTACTAAGATCAACCTCAACTAAATCTTCATTCAAATTTAAATGAGGTCCCTGATGTGTCTTGAATGCATAACTTTTTAATTCCATCATACTAATCCAAATAATCCTTTAATTTATCAGAAGCTTTTTTATAATATTCACTATCTACTGGTGAAATCTGTTGGACTTCTTGAAATTTTTCTTTGGCGTCTTGAAATAAACTTAGAGATTCTGAAATAATTGCTTCTCGATAAACTTTTCTGGCCTTAATTGTTAACTGCTCTCGAATTTCTGTAATTTGAGAAATGGCTTCAGTGTTAGAAGGCTCAATCCTCACAACTTGCTGATAAACCTCATATGCACCTTTAAGGTCCTGACCTTCTTGCAAAGACTTAGCTTTCCCCATCAAAGGACCAACAGCTTCATTAATTTTTTCTTTTGATATTTTTAAATATTCAGATGCTTCTTTTACTAAATCCTCATCCATTCCTTGAATCTTCAAAAAATCATCCAATTTGGCAATTGCCTTATACCACTCTCCTTGAATAAAAAGATTTTTTGAAGGCTTAAATTTTTCAATTTTTTCTTCTCTCTCTCGCTTTTTACGTTTTTCCTCTTCAGCCTTCCTCTCTGTTTCTCGCTCCCAAGATTCTAGCTCTCTCTTTAATCTGGCGGCTTCATAATTATCTGGATCGAGCTGAATAATCTTATTAAAAATATCTTGTGCTAATACTACATTTCTTTCAGCAGTGTATTGACGAGCACTTTCAAGATATTCTTTTAATTTTTTCTTTTTTATTTCTAATTCTTCGGTTTCTCTTCTTTTTCTTTCTAATTCTTCAATTTTTTTCAATCCTTCTTTGGCACCAGCAATTAAAGTTGGTAAAGATGGATGAAAAAGAGGGTCTTTAGAAGCTACAAACTCTAACTTATCCAATGCTTCTGTGTATCGCCCCTCTTGGAAATGTTTTTTTCCAATTTGAAAATGAGGCGAAAGACTTCTACGTTCTTCTTCCGATAATACTTTTCGATTCCCATTTGCTTTACTGTCTTTAGATTTTGCTCCGGCACCCAACCCTTTTGCTTCAACTTTACTTTTCTTTTGATCTGCTGATGGTGCTTTAGGGGGAGGAGGATCATCCGACATAAACCAATAAGCTGCTGCACCCACAATTAAGTAAAGTGCCATCTTCCTCTTTTTTTCATCCTTTAAGATTTTCTTAATAATCGATTTTTCTTCTGGGCCAGATTCAACAGAATCTCCCAAAGCATCGATCTCTTCACCTTCTTCTGCTTCGACTTCAACTACTTCTTCAACTTCAATAGATTGATTTTCAGCAACAGGCATGAGAACTTCATTCTCTTCTTTTAAAAATTGGGATCTGTACTTTACAGTAAAAGTAACACCACCAATAACAAATTCATCATTGTGATTTAATACTGATTGATTAACTCGCTTTCCGTTGAGCAAAGTTCCATTCCCAGATTTTAAATCCTCTAAGGTTAGATTAATTTTGGTTTTTGTAACAACGGCATGGACTGATGAAACTTCAGGGTCATTCAAAATAATTTGACACTTGCTTGGATCTCTTCCGATATAAGTTTTATCTTTTTCTAGAACAAACTTATCATATGGCGCTGTTTCTCCAAACAACTCTAAATGAGCAGTCGCAAATGTGTTTAATACTTTTGTACTATCATCGCTTTCTTGATTATCAATATTTTCGAGAGAATAAGCTTGATCTTCAATAGGTGTTTCAATAGCACCATCAACTTCGCCCATACCAGAATCTATCGATTCAGCAAATTCAGAATCAGAATTATTAAGTGCTTCTAAACTCGCACTGGTTAACTGGTCTTCGGTATAATCACTTGAATCACTTATAAACTCACTTTCTTGACTTTCTTCTATAGGAGCTGCATTTAAATCTTCTGGCACTTGTATTTCTTGCGTTACCTCTCCAAGATTATTTTGAATAACAGACTCATCTTGAGAAACAACCGTATCAACCTTAACTGGCACTTCAACTATCTTTATAACTTCTTTAATAATTGGCTCTGGAACTACATGTTCAAGAGTTTTGGTCGGCTCTTTTCCCTTAGTGGTAATTTCTTCTATGGTAATCTGAAAGGGTCCAATGGTAATTACATCCCCTGTTGTAATTTCAGCTTTATTAATTTTTTCACCATTCAAAAGAACTGAACAAGACTCAATCGCAACTTGTTCTATCTCCCATTTCCCATTAAGATGAATCAAGTGTGAATGTTCGCGAGAAACTTGCTTGTCATCTAAAACGACATGACAGTCCTTTGATCTTCCAATTAAAAAGATCGTTTCTGAATAATCAAATGTCAAAACCTCTTGACTTAAATCAATTCTTTGAATCAATTGGTTTCGTTTCGAAACACTTAATTTCACCTTTCTGTCTTCCTGTATCTAATTCTATCGCTTCAATTTTACTTTGAGCGGCTTTATAATCTTCATGTTCTGGGTAATTTTGTAAGAGCTGAATTACAGCACAATAAGAAACAGCTGCTGCTTGCAGTTTTTTTGCTTCTAAATCACGATTAGCTTTATTGAAATTCTTTTTCACATCTTCATCAAGTCTCTGCTTTGCTCTTGATTGCAAAAATGCAGCTTGCCCATTACCAGGTATAAGAAGTTGTGCTCTTCTAAATTCTTCCATTGCTCTAAAATAATTTCCTTCCCTAAATTCTCGTCTTCCACTATGAATCAATTGTTCAAATTTTCGCTTAATTTCTGGATCTTCTTGCTGGATCGATGTTTTATTTTTGGTTTCACTTTCAACATCAAAAAAATCATCTCCATTACCTGGTTTTACTGCCGGTTTTCCTTTTTTATTGTCATCACCAAACATCACATATCCAACTAATGCTAAACCAATAATTAAAATTAAAAATTTCGGATTTTTTTTAGGTTGATTACTACTATAACTTTCTTGGTCATTATTTTCTTCAACAGCAACTGCTTTAAGCTTTGCTTTTTTCCCTTTCGCTTTTTTTCCTGGATTTGCCACTAACTCATCAGCAACAACTAAGTCATTATTGTTGTCAAAAATATTAAATTTAAATACGTTTTGACCTATTACCAACTTCTCATTATTCTTTATAGCTTTTTGCTTTATCTTTTGATCATTGATCAACGTGCCATTCTGCGTATTTAAGTCAGAAACCACAAATTGATTTTCTACCAACACCAACTCTGTGTGCTCTCTCGAGATTTTATTATCAACGATTTGAATATCAACATTATTCGCTCTTCCAATAATAATCCTATTACCAATCAAATAGTAAGCTTTACCTTTATTTGGCCCAGTCATGCATAAAAGTCTGTAGTGAACACCTGGTTCACTTGGACTTTTTAGCTCATTTGTTTCTCTTACGTTATTTGCCATAATTAATTATCTAATACAAAAGTTATATAAAATGCTTTTGCAAATCCATCTTTCCCCATTAATGAAGTAATAAAAACTTTATATTGCTTTCCTTGCAATTCATAATGCCCTTCCTGAGAAGTTCCACCGTTGTTGGCTGAGTTATCACAAAGCTCAATTAAGGTTGCCGCAAATCCTCTCTCTTTCGTAACATCAGAAATATTCATTCCCTCTGCCATTGATTGTCTAATCCCACAGACATCTTCTCCTGCTGTATTTATTTTCATCAAATTCTTTTCAGAATTTAAAACTATCGCTGGGCCTGAAGCACCATTTAAGAATTCCTTTAATGTGTTCACATACCCTTCATCACTTTCCATTTCATTAGGATCAATATCTGATTCATCTCTTTGCAACTCTCGCAATCTTTGAAGTAGCGTATTTACAGCATTTCTCACAGGTACCAACTCATCAAACTGCAAAACACTATCAACATTTCTTCTCTTACCTCTAAGAGCATCATCGATCTGATAGCGAAGTTCCTCTAAAGGTCTAAGTGTTAAATAGTAAATTATGCACATGACGACAATTCCAACTATTAATGAAGTGACAAGTGATTCTAAATAAGCTGTTCTACTATTTGTTACTTCAGTAGCTAAACTTCTAGGTGAAAACTTTATTGCAATAAATCCCTGAGGTTCAATATTACCAGACTTTGAATTCAAAGCCATAATCATACGACCAGTTCCAATTTTGTTATCTGGTAATAATTTAGTGATTGTTGTTTTACTTGAAACAGAGTCTTTCAATCTTTCTCTTACGTGAACCGAGAAAGTATCACTTGTTATTTCGTTAAGTTTTGTAATTGGCCTTACAATACGACCTTGAAGATCAAATAATTCATATGAATCAATTCCTTCTTCAGGATCCTCAAGAAATTTTGTATCAATTTTATCAATTTGACCCTGCTCAATTGCGACTGCATTTATTCGAGCAATTTCTTTAGCATAATGCTCTCCTCGAATCTTAACTTCTTCTAATAAAATATTTTTCGAGTTCTGAAGTAAAGGTGAAATCGTAAGTGTGATTGTGGCTACAGCAAATAAAAAAGTAAGAGCTCCCATTAAATATTTCCACTCATACTCTTTATTTAAATTATGAAAGACAGGCATTAGTTTATATTTAAACAGCCACAAGATTTTTGGCACCAAAGACTCTGGAGGGTTTCCACCATCTAAAAGCTCTTCAACTGTAAATTCTCTACCAGCAGATCCGATTTTTTTCTTAACGACAACTTTCTTTTCTTTAACAAAAACAACCTGAAGGATTGCATTTGGTATTCCTATTTTGTCTCCGTGCTTAGTTGCCGATCTCTTTACAATACGACCATTTAAAAATGTTCCGTTTGCACTACCTAAATCCTGAACATAAATCACATCATCAGTTACGGTAAAACTAACATGTTTCTTCGATATACCATCAAGTTGTATTTGAAAATCGCAAGTAGAGTCGCGGCCGAAAGAATTGTCACCTGGCTTCAATGTAAACTCTTGACCTCTTAATTTTCCACCAACAATAACTAATTTATACATATATTTCCAACTTCTCCCCAATTTTTAAGTTCATGGGCAATGATCCGGCTTTCACTTCTAAAACTTTTTGAGCATCAAAATAAAAACTTGAGACTCTCCATGGCTTCATTCCATAAATAATCTTTATAATGCTGTTTTCTCTCGAAAGAAAAATCACATCTATATCCATTCTCATGAAGAAAGTATGAATAGAAATGCAAGGTTCTATTATTAAACCGTCTACACCTTGTTCAAATTGTTTTTTAAACATCAAGCCAAGCAATCGATCATCAAAACTTTTTGCTAGCTTTACTCCACTTAATAGTTCACCCGAATTTTCTCTTTTTATTTTGTATTTAATTTCTTCCATAAATCACCTCTAAAATTATAGGAGAGAAGACAATTAAAATAACTGATGGAACTATTAGAAACATCATTGGAAATAAAATTTTTGTTGCAGCAGTAGCACCAGCTTTTTCCACTTCTGCTGATTTTTTTTGTCTAATTTCTAGAGCTAAGGCTTTTAGAATCGGACCGATTGAAGCTCCTACAGAGTCTGCGGCAATCAATGTTGCACAAAAAGATGAGATTTGAATAAGATCAACTCTCCAAGCAAGATTTCGAAGTGCTTCTGCCCGACTTGCCCCGATTTTAATTTCTTTTATGACGATATCGAATTCATCACTTAAAGCATTTTTCTTAGCTTTTTCGATAACTTTTGCCATTGCAGCGATAAAATCAAGACCAGCTTCAACAGAAAGGGCCAGCATATCAACACAAAAAGGCATATTCATAATGATCTCTTTTTGTCTCATTTCAATCTTTCCCTTAATCCAAAAGTCTGGATAAAAATATCCAACTACGGCAATGACTGGGAGTAAGGTCAATGACCAATCAGCTTCCATAAAATATTTTGCTATAACAAATGCAATAGGAAATCCAATTATTAAAAACAACTTAAATGAGTAAAAATCTTCTGGTGTCAAAACTCCCGTTAAACCTGCAGCTGCTAATGGCCGCTTGTATTTTTCTTTGAAAGTTTTTTTATTTTTCATGGAGTTTACAATTGGGATGAAATATCTCCTAAAAAAAGGTCTCGATACTTTTAAAATAAATCCATGCTTAGATATTTCATCAGTTTTACCACCATCTTCAAGTTTTTCTTGAGCTTGATACTGATCTTCATCTTGAAAGATCGTTTTAGTAATCAAGAACACTGCAAGCGCAACTAAAACGAGAGCTGCATATTTTAAAATATTTCGACCTTCATATGCACCTTTTCCATTCAACTCATCACAAGCTTCTTTTTCTCCTATTTCATTTTTAGGATTTGGACAAGCTCGAAGGAGTGCTTCTCGTGCCTTATCAGCTTGATTATTTTTTTTGTAAATCAGAGCAAGTTGATAACAGTTAGCACCAAAACCTTGCTCACAACCATGTGAGTATAATTCAACTAATTCTTTTTCAGTTTTTTTCTCAGGATCATACATGACCGTTTGACCCAGCTCTTGAATTTCTTGAGCAAACAATAAGCTGCCAAACAAATTCAATAGAATTATCAAGCTTACTAGAAACTTACTCATTTTTCCTCATCATAAGTTTATGATATCAGATAAGTAAATTTTTTACGCATTAAGGAAATATGTGGAAATATTAGCCTAATTGAGCTTTTTTCTCAGCGATTCTTTTTACAAGTTCTTCCATTAATACCTGAGTAGATCGCTTATGTAGTTTTTTCTCTAAGTCCGGCAAATAAACAGGCTTATAGTCTTTAATGTACTTTTTCTTCATTTCAATAATTCGATTATTCTTCTCGACAAGATCTTGTGTTTTTAATTTTTTATCTTTAAAAGCTTTTTTCAAACCCTCATAACCGATAACTGCTTCTTGAAAATCTCGATATTCAATCATGTCACTACCTGCGATAATCGCAAGTGCTGCAGCTTCTTCTTGACCGTAATGATCTGTTATTGCTTTCATTTGCATATCATCTGACAAAATGATGCCTTTAAATTTTAATTCCTCCCTCAAGATTTCGTGAGCCTTATGAGAAAGTGAGCAAGGAAATTTATCATCTATTTCTTCTACGATTATATGCGCCATCATTACAAAATCCACTCGAGATTTTATAGCTTTGATGAATGGTTGAATTTCTTCATTCCGAATTTCTTCTAGTGTTTTCTTCACAATAGGTAAATCGTAATGAGAATCTTTTACTGTATTTCCATGTCCGGGAAAATGTTTTGCACACGACATTAGTCCATTTGTTTGAAAACCTCTAATAATTGAACTAATAAATTTTGAAACTGATTCTTGATCTCTTCCGAAAGCTCTATCCCAAATAACTTTATTAAGATCGTTATTCCAAATATCACATACTGGTGCGAGATTGAGATTAACTCCGCATGCCATCAACTCTTCTGCCATGATACTAGCAATTTCAAAAATTATCTTTGGTGAATCCAGTAATGCTAAATCTAACATCGGGGGAATTTGTGTAAAATGAGATTTAAATCTTACAACTCTTCCACCTTCATGATCAGTGCAAATAAATAAAGGATATTCCTTTCTCAAGGTTTGAATGTGATTGATAAGTTCTGCAAGCTGAGCAGGAGATTCATAATTTTTTGAAAATAAAATAACCCCACCGATATCTTCGGTTTCGATGAATTTCTTTTCATCATCACTTAGAGTTTTCCCACTTAAACCTGTAAATACCAACTGTCCTAAACTACTCATAAAATCCTACTATTTAATATTTGGATCAAGATAATCTCTCAAACCATCACCTAATAAATTCAAACCAATAATTAAACCGGCCATTGTTAAACTTAATACTAATGCAATATGTGGAGCTTCTAATAACACTGTTTTAGAATTTGAAAGAAGCGCTCCCCAAGAGTAAGGACTTCCACCTAAACCTAAAAATCCAAGTGCTGCTTCACTAATTATCACACCACTAATTCCCAATACCATATTTACAATTAAGACAGGAATTATTGCAGGAATGATTACTTTAAAAAATAGCCTCAACTCCCCCATGCCAATTGCCTTTGCTCCTTCGACGTAAGTCAAAGATAAAACGCGCTTGGTTTCACCTCTAGCTATTTTAGCGTATGAAGGCCAACCAGTAATAATTAAAGCAAAAATCAAGCCTCTTAATGATTGCCCACTAACTGCCATAATCATTATCGCTATCAAAATACTTGGGAAAATAAATATTAAATTAATAATTAAATCAAAGCTTATTTGGAAAAAACTTTTTGCTCGAACTGCTAAATAACCTATGATCATTCCAATACTAGCTGTTGCGGCCGTGACAATAATCGAAGTGGTTAAGGAATAACTTAAACCGGCGGAAAGGACTTCAAACAAAGATCTTCCAAGTAAATCTGCTCCTAAAATTAAATTTTCACTCAATGGCAAAGCTAACTCATTCGCCATATTCAGTTCTGGTTCATAAGGAGATGTCCAGCTACCCTTAATAAAGTATTTGATAAAGAACCAGCTAATGGCCCAGATGAAGTACAATGAAATTATACCCAGCCCGTATTTCATTTCGCGAGGAATTTTTTTATTTGTTTTTGATATTAACATTTAATTATCTCCCGAAATTCTTGGATCAATTTGTTCGTTAATAAAATCTATTAAAAAATAAATAACCATATACATAAGCGTAGAATAAACGATCACGCCTTGAACAATCGGGTAATCTCTGTTTTGAATTCCATCAAATAGTAATGATCCCATGCCTGGAATATCAAAAATGGTTTCTGTGATCATTGTTCCAGCAATTACTACTGAAAGTTGAATTGCGATTACATTTAAAATAGTAGGCATACATATTTTTAAAACTCTTAAAAGGACATCAATATCATTTAAACCCTTTGCTTTAATAACTGTAACCCATGGGGCATTCATTTCTTCAAGATATTTGTTTCTAGTAACTCGCATGACAACAGCCGAAAGTGGAATGACCAGTGTTAGAACAGGTAGAAAAACATGTTTTAAATCTCCCCATTCTGAAACAGGAAACAAATTCAACTTAATGGAGAAAATTAAAACCAGAATTGGCGCTAAGGAAAATATTGGGAATGAAAGGGCAAAAAGAGAAAACAATCTAGCAATATTATCAAATCCTTTTGAACGTTTAAAACCACTCCACAATCCAAGGAATGTGCCTATTATGCCTGCAAGAGTTACTGAACAAAGTGCAAGAATCATTGTTGGCTTCATTCTTTCAAGGAGTAACTCCTTCACATCTTTCGCACCAAATAGAGTTTTCCCCATATCTCCTTTTACAAGTGCTTTTAAATAATTTCTATATTGTTTACTCAAAGATAAATCTAAACCAAGTTGAGTTTGCATTTTCGCAATTTCCTCTCCTGTTGCTTTAGGTCCTAAAATTGTTTCAACCGGATCTCCGGGTGAGAGACGAATGACAAAGAATATAGCTGTAATAGCTAAAAAAATTGTAAAAAAACTGTAAGAAATTTTTTTCAAAAACTTACTCATCTTCGCTTTCCTCTGTTAAGCTCATTTCTTTTAAGTCGCTTCGACTCATTGAAATACCTTGTGTTACCCAAAAGACCTTCAAGAGCTCAAGTTTTCTATTCATAATATAGAAAATACTTTGCCCACTGGTCTCAAGATTAAATCGTAACTGATCATCCGCCAACTTCCCATCAAAACTAAAACTAGCTGTTGAAAATAGTTCTACTGGAAAATCTGAGAGTGTCTCATTAAAAAAGGGATAGCCATCCCAAATAATTTGCAATTTCATTGCCGCTTGATTAATTTTCAAGCTTCTATCTACGTAACCAGTCACTTTCATACACTCTAAAATTTGACTAAAAAAGCAAGTATGTAGTTTAGTTCTAGGAAAGATAATTGTCTGAGTATTCTCGCTCTTTTTTTCAGGATCATTTATTTTTAAAATCACCGCTTTTTTCTTTGCGTCTATTTTCATTTCAGAACTAAATTTTTTTCCATTAAACCAAACGTTGTATTGTGACTGTAATGGCCGCAAAATTTGAGTTTTCTTAACAAATCCTAATTCAGATACAGAAACCACTTGCTCTAATATATGATCTTTTTCCTTATGTGGAATTTCTAAACTTTTTTTAAAAACCAAATCGTTCTTTTCGTTTTTAGTTACCACCTGCCTAAGTAAATATTTTCCACTTTTATCAACATAATTAAATGTTCCTTTAGAGTTCAAACTACTAATGTCGGTCTTTTTCTCTCCGAAGAGTGAGCATCCTGAAATTAATAATGAGAATATCAATAAACTAATTCTCATTTTTCAAATACTCTTCAAATTCTTTTTTATAATCTAAAACTTCTAGGTTTTTATTGAATTTCTTTTCTAAATCTATTTTCAACTGATCATTTTTTGTGAAGCTAAATCCAAGTTTTAGCATATTTGTATCTTTAAAATTAGAACTAATGTACTCAATTGAATAAATGAACTGACATTGATTAAGCTCGTAAATTTTTCCTTCTAATGAAAACGATCCTTTCCATTTTTCATTTCTATCTTTAAATACAACTTCAAATTCACTAGCATTACAAAAGAAGCTTATTCCGTTTGCGGTGATTTCATCAACTCGAAATCCAAGAATTTCATCATTCTCGCCTAAGCTTGAATCGATAATACTCTCTAATTTTTGTCTTTGGTTTTTTGAAATTTGATCTAAAATAAATTGATCTTGATCCGGCTTAAAACTTATTACATTTTTCGGATGGGCTAAATGATGAACAAAATAAACATATGCTTCAATGGACGGATAAAGCTCTACTCTCTCAAAGCTTCTCTCTTCAACTTTATAAAACTCTTCCTCGACTTCTATCAACAACTCTAACAAATCATCATTTTGCTTTAAAACTTTACCTCTGCCAAATAACTCTAAATCTTTAAATTGAAAATTTACATTCACACTTTCATTTAATAGGTTAACGTTGACGGGCAAGGCTTTTAGCAAGATCTCTACCTTCGCCCCTTGATCAATTTTTAATATTTTACCTTCGTAAAATCGATTTAAAGACTTCCAGAAAATAATTCTTTGACTTTCAATTACGGCTAACTGAAAAAATTGACGAATATCTTTTTGAGATATTTTTCTAAAATCTATTTTGGATTTTTTTGAGCTTTCCACCATGAAAGCCGCCTTTTAAAAAATTAATTAATTGTTACTTGTCTTAATAAAGAAAGAGACTCTAGCGCCTTTCCACAACCTCTCACAACGCAAGTAAGTGGATCTTCTGCGATAGATACTGGCAGCCCAGTTTTCTCTTTTATCAGTACGTCTAGGTTGGCAAGTAAAGCTCCACCACCTGCTAAAATAATTCCATTGTCAACTATGTCTGCAGCTAATTCTGGAGGAGTTTTTTCAAGTGAAATTTTTATTGCTTCAACAACTTCACTAACTGGATCGGCCAAGGCGTCTCTGATTTCATCACTTGTAACTTCAATAATTTTTGGAGCACCTGCAATCAAATCTCTTCCCTTCACTTCATATGTTTTCACTTCATCATCAAATGGATAGGCATTTCCAATTGCTAATTTAATAGCTTCAGCGGTTCGCTCTCCGATTAAAAGTGAGTATTTTTTCTTAATATAAGATGCAATTGCTTCATCAAACTTATCACCTGCAACTCGAACTGATTTTGAATAAACAATACCGCCCAATGAAATAACGGCAACCTCAGTTGTTCCCCCACCAATATCAACGATCATATTTCCAGATGGTTCAGTAATGGGAAGACCTGCACCAATTGCTGCGGCCATTGGCTCTTCAATTAGGTAAACTTCTCTTGCCCCTGCCTGTTCAGCAGATTCCTTAACGGCTCTTTTTTCTACTTGAGTGATACCAAAAGGAATACAGATAACGATTCTTGGTTTAATAAGCTTAGAACCTGATAGTGATTTTTGAATGAAATATCTAATCATGGCTTGAGTAACTTCGAAATCAGCAATAACACCATCTTTTACAGGACGAATAGCTTTGATTGACCCTGGTGTTCTTCCAAGCATGTCTTTTGCTTCTTTTCCTACAGCCAAAACTCTATTCGCTCCTTTTGGACCAGAGTGAACAGCAACAACCGATGGTTCATTAACAATAATACCTCGATCTTTTGCATAAACTAAACAGTTGGCAGTACCAAGATCTATCGCTAAATCATTTGAAAACCAATCTAATACTCTTTTAAACATTTTACTTAATCCTTATCTAAAAAAATAATTTTACCATTGATAATGTCTTACCGCTTCTCCGCGGTCTGCAATGTCTGCCATTGCTTCAATTCCAAGCTCTATGTGAACATCTGTAAATTTTCTAAAAACCGCTTTTGCTGATTGCTTTGTTTTAATTCCGCCTTCTTTAAGTGGACAATCAGAAATTAACAACAGTGCTCCGATATTAACTTTTGAAACAAAACAAGAAACAAATAAAGCTGCTGTTTCCATTTCTACTGCAAGAACTCTTTCTTCAAGCAAGTTCAACTTAAATTCGTCATCAAATTCCCAGAAGCGATAATCTGTCGAGTGAATTGTCCCTGTTCGATAATCATGGCCATGCTCAACTAATATTTGTGAAACAAATTTCTGAATTTTAAACGTAGGAAGAGCTGGAACTTGTTTTGGAAGAAAATGTTGGCTCACTCCTTCTGCTCTCACTGAAGCAATTGGTAAAACAAAATCTCCCACGTTGAGTGAAGGATGAACTGCTCCAGCTAGTCCTAAAAACAAAACTGCCTTAGGTTCTACTACGGCCAAGAGTTCACCAATCAATGCGGCCATAGCTGCACCAACTCCAAACTCAATAATTGTAACCTTTGCCTCTTTTGAAGATGAAGCTTTAAAGGCAGACCCTTGCGTATAATTTGCATCTGGCAAAAGTGCATTGAATCTTTCAACGTAGTAATGAAAATTAGTCAAAATAATTTGTTTTTGAAAATCACCAATCTCGTGACCAGTATATCTTTCAAGCATATCGCTTGCAATTTTTCGCTTTTGTTCGTTTCCGTGGATTCTTCTAGTTCTAAGTTTCTCTTTCAAGGAATTGATTTCAGTTAGAACTTCTCTTCTTTCATTTTCAATTGAGTCTTTTGAAGCAGTTTTGCTTTTCGTTTTGCGCGAGGCAACTTTTTTTGTAGCTTTCGTATTTTTAACGCTCATCTTAATAAAATTCTCATAAAAAAATAACTATGACTAAAAATTTATCATTTCACTCAGTGAGATACAACTATTAAATAGTAGATTTTCCATAACAAATTTAATAAAATTTCGAATCTCAATTAACCGACTAAAAAAGGATTCTATTTATGGGTATGGGAAGAAAAAACATTGCATTAAAAATGAAGAGAAAAAAATCTCAGGCAAAAAAGAAATTAAGAATTAAAAAGAAAATCGCTGCTGCAAAAAAATAATTTCTAAGCAAGGTTATTTGATAGATTTGAGCCGATTTCTATTACTGAATCGGCTCAACACCTTCTCTTTTAATTTTTTGAAGACTTAAATTTTTTATCCAAATATTGTCCACCAAATTCCAATTTCCCGTAAGACCTTTAAGTTCTGATAAGGTTTGCCTTGAAGTTGTTTGGTTTTCCATGGGACCAATAAAACTCGAAAGAACACTTAGTGCGTCATAGGAAATCAATTCTACTAATTTTGGCTTACGATTATATTTCTTTTCAAATTCTTGATCCACGACTGACTCCTCTTCGGATTCTTTATCATCTAAAAAGAAAACATTTCCATATCGATAACCCTCATTGATCATTAGCTCAGAACGCCAACTTGGAACACCAATAAAATTCAAATTAAATGCATCAAAGAAATTAAACCCCGATAGCACTTGAACTGCATTTCTTGGAAGTAATGGTACAAATACCCAGTCAAAATCTATCATTGGTTGAAGATTTTGAAGTCTCTTAACATTTTTATTTTTTTCTAAAAATGAAATGTCATTTACAACCTGAGCCTCTTCTTCTCTTTCTTTTGGATACTTTATTCCAATCAAACCTTTTACTGGTTCACGAAAGTCAGCAATATCCTTTTCAATGGCCACAACACCGGTCACTTCTAAATCTTTTCTTTGTGCTCGTTTCCAAAATTCATTCACATAGGTTTCACCAAGTTCAGTCTTGGGATAAATAATCGCTGGTCTCTTACCAAGTTTGCTTATAACTTTTTCTGAAAATAAAAATTCCATTTGAGATTCAATGGATCCTGGAATTTCAATTAATAATTTATTCTTTTCTTCTGTAGGAACTAAAACCTGTGAAAGTGAAATAAACAAAATATTTTTTGCTTTAGCTTCCATGTATTCTTTAGTTGCTGATGTAGGATTTAATCCCCCAATAACCACATTTACTTTTTTATTTTCAATTAAATCTTTTACACTAAATGCACCACTGGCTACTGAGCTTTGTGTATCTTTAACTTCTAGATTAATTTTTATATTCTTTTTTTGCTCAAGTTCAAAAAGCGCAAACTCAATTCCTTGCAGTGCTCTTTCACCGAGTGATTTTTGATCGCCTGTCAATGGCAAAACCACGCCAACAGTTGAAAATGAAGTTGGCATATTTGTTGATCCACTTTGATTAGAGTACTTTGCAAACAAAGCCTCAACTTCTTTATTTTCACTATAGTGTTTTTGCAACCATTCAATTAAATCATTTCTTTGTTCTAAATCATTTTTTGAAATAGCAAGTTCAATTTCTTTTTCGACGAGTAATGGAATTACTAAGTTTTTATCTTCTTCAAAATTTTCTAATAAGCGAATTCTTTCTGTCTCGGAAAGTTTCATGTACAGTTCGACGACTTGAGTGAATTTAGAATCTTCTCGAGCGGAGATTAAGGTTTTTTTATCGTCAAATGTACGTATTAAAGCTTGAATTCGCTGATCTTTTTTCCCTAGTTGCTCGGACACAACTGCAAATAAATGGTGATACTTTTTAGCCTCAGTCGCTGGCAATTGGTGGTAGTTTAGTTCTTGTAAAATTTTTAAGCTCTTTTCAAATTGATTTAATTTAAAATAAGTGCTCCCTAAATTTAATTGAATTTGAGATTCAAGCTCAGGATCTGCCTCAGCTTGTTTTAAAGCTTCTGAAAAATATTTTTCTGCATCATCAAAACTTTTTTTGGAAAAACTTATGACACCTAATAAATTTTTCTTCGTGGCAAGCTCTGCAGTATTTAAACCACTTTCTTTTATTTGATTTAATTCTTTAATGGCAATATCAGTTTTACCATTTTTAAATTTCTCTTTAACAGAAGATATTTGTTGTAAAAAACTTTTCTCATAGAGCTTACTTGTATCAATCTTTTCTACGGGCTTACGCTTATAGGTTAAAGGCTTTACCCCAGAACATGAAACAAGAACTAATAAAAAAATTAAATAAAATCTCATACAGCGCCCAATGGGTTAATAATTCAAATATCTTATCAACCCAAAAGACTTTAGAGAAGCATGAAGTATAAATTAATAATGTACTAATTCATTCAGCAATTAAAAAACTACTGGAATAAATCTTTGACCTTGTCAAAAAAACCTCTACTCATGGGATTAGAGTTAGCCGTAGTTTCAATCTCGGCCAATCGCTTTAAAAGATCTTTTTGTTCACTAGAAAGCTTCGTAGGGGTTTCAACATGAACCGAAACTATTTGATCACCTACACCATAGCCACCTAATCTCTGTATCCCTTTCCCTTTTAATCTCATTTTTACACCAGACTGGGTTCCAGCTGGAATTTTTAAAGCAACTTTTCCAGATAAAGTTGGAACTTCCATCTCTGCACCAAGTGCTGCTTGAGAAAAGCTAATTGGAACAGTACAGTGAACATCAAACTCATCTCTTTCAAAAATTTCATGAGGCTTGATGTTGATGACTACATATAAGTCTCCATTTGGTCCACCATTTGATCCAGCATCACCTTCATTTGAAAGTTTTAATCGCTGGCCATTATCAATTCCGGCAGGAACTTTTACTTGCAAATCAACTTTCTTCTTCTTTTTACCTATGCCATTACAACTTCCACAGGGATCTTTAATCATTTGTCCTGAGCCGTTACACTTAGGACAAGTACTCGCAACAGTAAAAAATCCTTGTTGTCTTCTTATTTCACCATGACCATGACAATAGTCACAAGTTGTAGGACTTGATCCAGCTTTTGCTCCTGTGCCGTTGCAGGTATCACATTTAACATTTTTATTAATCGATATAGTTTTCTCAATGCCAAATGCAGCTTCTGAAAAATCAATATCTAAATTCATTTGAAGATCATCACCAGGTCTACCTTGTGATCTACCGCCTCTTCTGCCTCGACCTCTTCCACCTCCAAGCATATCTCCAAAAATATCACCAAAAATATCGCCAAAATCTGCAAAGTCTCCTTGAAAACCACCAGCTCCGCCAAAGCCTCCAGAGCCACCATTGACTCCAGCATGACCAAACTGATCGTATCTCGACTTCTTATCATCATCCATTAAAACTTCAGCTGCTTCAGAAGCTTCTTTAAACTTTGCTTCTGCTTCTTTGTTGTCTGGATTTCTATCTGGATGGTATTGCATCGCTAGCTTACGATAAGCTTTTTTAATATCATCTTTTGAAGCATTTTTGGCTACACCCAAAACTTCATAATAATCGCGTTTATTGCTCATAAATTAATCCATTTTATAAAAAAGTCTCTCTATAAAAGAGAGACTTTTTCAAATTCATTTTGATTGAGAATTAAACTTCTTTATAATCAGCGTCTACTACACCGTCATCATTCTTCTTTGCACCAGCATCAGTTGCTCCAGCTTGTGCACCTGCCCCCATATCTGGTCCAGGTTGTCCACCAGTAGCTTGATACATTTCCGTTGCAATTTTATGAGACACGTTTTGTAATCTTTCACTTGCAGCTTTTAACTCATCAAGTGTTTCGCTATTAAGTTTCGTTTTCGCTTCTGCAATTGCCGCTTCAAGTTCTGACTTTGATCCAGCAGCAATTTTTCCTTCGCCATCTTTAATCATTTTTTCACTAGCGAAAATCATTCCATCTAAATTGTTTTTAGCATCTACAACTTGACGTCTCTCAACATCTGCACTTCTGTTTGCTTCTGCATCTTTTACCATTCTTTGAATTTCTTCTTCAGTCAATCCAGATCCACCAGTAATTCTAATTTCTTGAGATTTACCATTTGCCTTATCAATTGCAGAAACATGAACAATTCCGTTTGCATCGATATCAAAAACAACTTCAATTTGCGGTACACCTCTTGGAGCTGGAGCAATTCCTGTTAGGTCAAATCTTCCTAAAGTCTTGTTGTCTTTTGCAAATTCTCTTTCTCCTTGTAATACGTGGATAGAAACAGCTGGTTGATTATCTTGAGCTGTTGAGTAAACTTGCGATTTCTTTGTTGGAATTGTCGTGTTTTTCTCAATCATTTTCGTAAATACACCACCTAATGTCTCAATTCCAAGTGAAAGCGGAGTTACGTCTAAAAGTAAAACATCCTTCACGTCACCAGCTAATACTCCACCTTGAATTGCAGCACCTGCAGCTACAACTTCATCTGGGTTTACACCTTTTGATGGTTCTTTACCGAAGATTTCTTTTACTTTTGCCTGAACAATTGGAATTCTGATTGAACCACCAACTAGCACAACTTCATGGATTTCATTTAATGAAAGTCCAGAATCTTTAATACACGTTGTACATGGAACAACTAATTGTTGAACAAGATCAGCAATCAATTGCTCAAATTTTGCTCTGGTAATGTTAACATTTAAATGTTTCGGTCCAGAAGCATCTGCCGTAATAAACGGAAGATTAACGTCTGTTTGAGTTACGTTAGAAAGTTCATGTTTAGCTTTTTCAGCAGCTTCTTTTAATCTTTGAAGTGCCATTGTATCTTGTCTTAAATCTACACCGTTTTCTTTTTTAAATTCTTCAGCTAAAAAGTTAATGATTCTGTAGTCAAAATCTTCTCCACCTAAAAACGTATCTCCGTTTGTAGCCTTAACTTCGAATACACCATCTGAAGTGATTTCAAGAATTGAAATATCAAATGTACCACCACCAAGATCGAATACTGCGATGTTTTTATCTTTTTTAGTATCTAATCCGTAAGCAAGAGCTGCAGCTGTTGGCTCGTTGATAATTCTTTTTACGTCTAATCCAGCGATACGACCGGCATCTTTTGTTGCTTGTCTTTGAGCATCGTTAAAGTAAGCTGGAACAGTAATAACTGCTTCAGTCACTGGTTGACCTAAATAATCTTCAGCTGCTTTTTTTAGTTTTTCTAAAACTTTTGCTGAAACTTCTTGTGGAGACATTTCTTTTCCGTCAACTTTTACCCAAGCATCGCCATTTTTATTAGCTGTGATTTCAAAAGGAGCAACAGCCTTAAATTTTGCTACTTCAGGAGCATCCGCTTTTCTACCAATCAATCTTTTGATCCCGAACAATGTTTTCTTAGGATTTGTTACAGACTGACGTTTTGCAACTTGGCCAACTAAAACTTCACCATTGTTTGCATAACCAATAATCGAAGGAGTTGTATTGTGTCCTTCTGCGTTTGCTATAACTTTGTAAGTTCCATTTTCCAAAACAGCAACACATGAGTTTGTTGTTCCAAGATCGATACCAATAATTTTTCCCATAAAATTCTCCTTATATATTTAATTAATTTTTTACAACTACTACTTTTGCTGCTCTTAAAAGCCTTCCGTTTAGCACATAACCTTGTTGATAAACCTGAATCACTTCATCATCTTCTTTCCCTGAAGCTGGTGCTTGCGATAGTGCTTCGTGAAAATTAGGATCAAATTTTTTCCCTAAAGCTTCAACTTGAGTTAATCCATTTTGTTTTAAAGTATCAAGAAATTGAGCTCTAATCATATCAATTCCTTTTACAATGTTTTTTACTTTATCATCGTTATCTGCTCTTAAAGCATTAACTGTTAAATCAAAATTATCAACGACTCCAAGAAGACCAGACAAAACTTTTTCATTCCCAAATTTAAGAAGATTTTCTTTTTCTCTGTCATATCTTCTCTTCATGTTTTCGATTTCTGCTGCAAGGTAGTAATACTTAGCCTTAAAATCCTCTTCTTTTTTAGGCTCTACGTGCTTTTCAAGTTCTTCTTCGATAACATCGTGAACTTTATCTTCCATTTTTATAACTTCTTCGTTTTCTACGTTCTCTTTACCTGTTTGATTAACCATTTTCTCGATCCTTTGTTTTAACAGCCTTAAGTTAATATCTAATTAGCTGGTGTCAACCTTAGGGGAATAATTTAATTTAGAAATCAATGCAGGGTGTTGTAATTATTAGCTTTAAAAGGCTTGGATATTCTGCAAAAATAATGACTTAAATATGAAAGTAAAAAATTCCATTTTTCTTTTTTTCCTTTTTTTTATTCTAGGGGTCATTGTTTACTCTCCTAGTCTTATGAATTTGAATCATTTTTGGGATGATGAAAAGTTCATTTTTTCCAATCCTTATTTTTTGTTGGCGCCTAATCCGTTAAGTTTTTTTGAATTCAACTCACCTTTTTTTAAATCATGGCCTCTTGGGTATGCTTTTTTGTGGGCTGTTCTAAAAACAATTCCGGGACTTCACTTTATATTTTTTAAGGTTTTTAACATTGTTATTCACTCTTTGAATGCTTTTTTATTTTTGAAAATTTTAAAAAAGCTTGATGTAAAATTAGCCATACCACTATCCATCATATTTTTAGTGCATCCGCAAAATGTTGAAACAGTAAGTTGGTTTTTTCAAATCTTTATTTTACTTGCAACAAGTTTTTCACTTCTAACAGTTTGGTTTTATCTAACCTATTTAGAAAAAGGCAAATACCTAATTATTATCTTGTCACTTTTATCTTTTGCAGCCAGCCTACTCATTAAACCCATTGCTGTTTTACTTCCTTTGTTTGCTATTCTCACTTTTTCAAAAGAATCAAAAATTCTAAGTAAAAAAGTATTGATTCTTTTTGTTTTTTTAAGCTTTAGTTTTGTGGCATCGCTATTAACTAAAAATGGTAATTACGTTCAATTGCAAAATGCCAAGATGCAAATTAAAGGAATAAGTGAAAATACCCATCTAAAAAGAATTAATTCGCAAAAAGATACTGAGTTTATCGATAATTCAAGTACTTTCGTACAAAGTTATCATGCCATTGATAAAAAAACTTTAGATGCAAATTCATCGAAAATTGTTCTTAAGCCAAATGAAATTTTTAGTCAGGCTTTTTACTATTATAATACAAGAATTTTTTTTCCTTTTGATTTACTTTTTAACTATCCAAAAGAAATGCCCAATATTATAAAAATTGTCTTTGCATTTTTATTGATTTTTTCAATTTCTAGTTTTTTATTTTTTAAGACAAGATCTTTAAGACAAGCAATCATCTATCCTCTATTTTTTATCTCTTTCATGAGTCCTTACTTAGGTTTTCAATACATTCCTTTTTTTTATTGGTCTAATGTCAGTGATCGCTATGCATATTTGTTTCTATTTCTTTTACCAATTGTCATTTACCTTGTGGGCTCCGCGTTGAGTTTAAAAGAAGAAAGTTTTAAAAAGGCTATTTGGTCTATCATTTTTATTTTTACTATATCAAATTTCAACTATGGCCTTCTATTTAATTCTCCAATAGAGCTTTATGAAAAAATAAAAAATCAAAATCCGAATCCTGAAATTTATGCCTTACTCTATGAAGAACAAATGAAAAAAAATCTTTTTGAAGACGCCTCGGTTACTATAAAAGACGCCAAGCTTAATTATCCATCAAGTGCTGTTATCAATGATCTAATTTTGCGGCATGAAATATTAAAAAATAACTATCAGAATTAACTTGCCGAGAGAAGTTCATGGGCTATAATTCCTAAATGGAATATTACGATTTATGCAATGACAAGTTAGAAAAAATTGAAGACATTCAAACCAATGTTTTTTTATATACTCCTTATTATTACAATATACTTGAGAGAGGAGATGTTGAAATATTTGAAAACCTAAAAGAAGTCTCAAAGCGAACAAGCAAAATGTTTGTCTACATAAACCACCCAGTGGATAAAGTAGAATTCGAGCAGATTAGCAAAATTTCAAATATTAGTACGGTAAAATGGATTAGTGTTGATGTCCACGTAGGCACTGGCTCCACCGATGCCAATGGGCAAGGTAGAATTTATCAGAACTCTGACCGCGACTCCTTAATGGCGTTTGAAAAACTTCACTTGCAATTCAAAACTGAAAAAAAATTGATTCCTACTTTTGTTCTAAGTGGAAATCACTATCAACTTGGCCCAACTATTCTAAAATTTTTTGAGAAGTTTAATTTAGATTTTGCTTTCATTAATCCCCTTGAAGAATTAACAATTGAAAACGCAAACAAATACAGAGAAGCATTTGAATACTTAAGATTAAGAGGATTTCGCAAGCACATTTATTTTTCTCAAGATAAAGAGCATGAGAAATGGAATGCAAACTCACTAAACACTTTTTCAGGTTTAAAATATCTACACCTCGATCTTTCAAATAAATGTACTCACTCTTGCGTCTTTTGCGGCCTTTGGGGTCCTGATTTCGTTGAGGACATTAAGAAAAACGAAGGTGGCAAGATTAGTGAGCAAACAAAAAATTTCATGAACCAACAGTTGCCTTTTCATACGGCAATTGATTTTTTAAACAAAACACCTGAAACACTTCATCAAGTCCAACTTGGTGGCGCAGGAGATCCACTCACACATCCTAATTGGCTTGAAATTATTTCTCATTGTCGAACAAGAGGTGTCGCGCTTGAAGTGCTTTCAAATTTTGAATATCCAACTTTTTTAGAAATTGAAAAACTCCATGAACTATCGAGAGGAAAAAAAGATCTATTATTCATGGTTAATATTTCATCAGGAACAAGAGAAACTTATAGCCTAGTAAGACCTCGTCAAGCTCCAAGTGTTTTCGATAAAGTTATCGACAATATCGCTTATGCTAGAGACTTAAAGGTGCGCGATGGATATGGAATAAAATTTACCATCGTAAACATAATCAACAAGTACAATTTTCGAGAAATGGAATTAATGTTAGATGTTGCAGCTTTCTTAGGTGCTTCTGTTTGGTTAAAGCCTCTCGAAATTCATTCACACATCCATAAGAATTACTCTATTCCAGAAGAAAATTACATTGAGTTTAAGGAAACTGTAAAAAGAGTTTTAATTCGCGCCAAAGAAAGAAGAATTAAATTAGTACTTCCTGAAGTGTTAGAGGCGATCGCTCAAGATGAAAGCAATCAAATCACCCCTTAATTTTTTTGTAATTGATTTAAAAATCTTCGGAAGATTATTTTATTTTATCAATTTCTATTTCATAAAATTTTTCTATCAACTAATATTCAAATCAAAAGTGCATGTTTGGCCAAGAAATAGTTTATTTCAAAACTATTTTGGTTTTTTAAAATCTGATTTGGATTTAACATTTCTTTTT